>Ga0114930_10000035_pt1 | contig 144065 bp, 151 predicted proteins | sample AnhtaG_FD_87300 | JGI IMG/M metagenome (GOLD analysis project Ga0114930, IMG submission 87300) | Deep subsurface microbial communities from Anholt, Denmark to uncover new lineages of life (NeLLi) - Anholt_01485 metaG | ecosystem: Environmental > Aquatic > Marine > Oceanic > Sediment | place...
AATGTGGTTTCTATTTTCCTGTGTCCTAGTTGTTGTTTGACGTATAGGATGTCTTTGGTTTTTGCGTATAGCATGGTTGCGAAATAATGTCTGAAATCGTAGAGTTTTATTGTTTGTAGTGAGAGTTTGTTTAGTTTTTTTGCTAGTTTGTTTCTCACTAATCTGTAATGTTGTCCGTAGTAGTCGGAGTCTCCTTTGAAGAGTTTGTCATTTGGGTTTAAGTTGTTTTCGTTGATGTGTTTTGTTAGCATGGCTGTTAGACTGTTGCTTATTTTTAGTATTCTTGGTGCTCCGTATTTGGCGGTTGTTGGATAGATTTTTTTTCGTTCTAAGTCCACGTCTTTCGCTTTTAGGTTGCATAGTTCAATGGGTCTTAATCCTGTTTCTTTGCTGAGAGTTAGTTTTACAGACATTATTTTGCCTGAGCTTGCTATTAGGCTTTGGAGTTGTTCTTCTGTTGGGATTCTTATTGTTTTGGCTACTCTTTTGTAGAATGGTTTGTTCCATTGTATCTGATAGTAGTTACAATATTTGTCGTAGGCTAAACAGAGGTTGTGTTTGTAGGAGTTTGAGCTTTGTTTGTTTGCTATGAAGTTCTTGACTTGTTCGGGTTTGTTCAAGTCTGCATGTCTGGCTATGTGTGCTAAGTACTTGTCGTAGTTTCTTATTGTGCATTCGTTTAGTCCGTTGTTCTTCATTTGTATTAGTACGTTTAGAATAGGGTGGGTTACGGGAAATTTAGGCTGGTGTGCTGGACGTAACCCGTCTTTAATGCCTTAGTGTGTTTTGGTGTTGTATTATTATCAATCATAGTCTCAGTTCACCTGTCATGAAATAGGTGGTGTGTTTACATCTTTCTGAATGTTAGATAAATGATGCTCCAAATAAGGAATAGGAAGTCTAATGCATGCATGGAGAGAATTCAACTACGTCTAGTAGTATATCAGCTGTTTATCTTCAAGTCTCTGGTGAAGTATGTTAACTGCTTGATAAACGTCTTCTTCATGCTTGGCGCCTGTGCATACAAGTTTTCCGCTTGCGAATAGGAGTATCACGACTTTTGGTTCGGCCATTCGGTAGATTAGACCGGGGAATTGTTCAGGCTCATACATGGTTTTCCCCAGTGAATAAGTTGCTTTTTCAAGGTCAATGTTTCCTCCTAGGCCTGCTGAGGCGACGATGTTCTGTATCTTTATCTTCGGCTTGCCGATGATTATTATTCCGCTCTTCTTCAGTTCTTTGACGACTTTCATTACTGCCCTTCTCGCCTCTTTTTCCGACTTGGCTCCTGTGCAAACCATTTTCCCTGAATTAAATATCAGAGTGGCTGTTTTCGGCTTCTTCAAACGAAAAACGAGTCCTGGAAACTGTTCTGGACGATATTCAACTCCAGGAAAACTTTTCACGACATCGTTCAAGTAAATTCTTTGATCCAATGATGCGGATGCAACCACGTTTTCGATCATGATTGAAGCTTTAACCTCTGGCACTTGAGCACCTCTTTATAAGGACATCCGATATCAGTAGGAGCTATTCATAAAGGCTTGGTTAAGTCTCAACTTCTTTCCTCAGCGAAGGACGACGTATGTAAAGCGAGCAAATAACTAATAATATGGGTTTGGTCAATGTCGCGCGTGCATTGGGTTAACTGTGTTTGCTTCTGTGGCTGTGAGGGTTCCTTCGAAGTATTCTATGGCAAGTGCCGTTGGGACAACGTGGACGTCCATCATTAATGTAAACTTCACTTCCATGTTTCACTTTTACTCCACAAACTCCACACCAAAATTCGGTTTCGTAGTCTACAATCTGTGTTCTCTTTGCCATTGGTTTCACCCTAAAAAAGAGGGTTACGATACGTGTTTGTCGCTCATTACTTTGTGCCAGACCCTATCTATCCAAGAACCCTGCAATCTGCCTGGAAGCAGCCGAACTATGTGGATAGCATAGTCCAACATATGCAGTACACTCAACTCCAATCTGTCCCATAAAATCTTCAGCGTCTGTTCTTTTCGAGAGTAATAAACCTATGCGCGCGCAGTTCGTCTATTTTTGTTGATGGCTCTGGTCTCAGAAGGGGGTATCTTGGAGAGATGCAAGTAGGGGGAAACAGAATGTTTCCCCTTAAATTTGTTGCGCGCGTATTTTCATGTATACATCTGCAAGATGTACAGACCTAGTTAGGAATATAAATATCCTAAGAAGAGAAGAAACGTGGTATCCTTTGAAAACTATAATGATTTCCTCAACAGTTAAAGACTTTAAAGACGCGAGAAAAATACTGAAAGATGTGTTAGTAGCTGCTGGTTACAAAGTCCTGATTAGTGAAGATGGTTCAATACTCACTGACTCAAGCGAAGAAACATATGAGAGTTGTCTTAAGGCAGTAGAGCAGTCCAACATTGTCATATTCTTGATTGGAAGCAGATATGGGAGTCTATTTGATGAAACTCATGGCATTTCTGTTACAAGACAGGAATATAGACACGCGAAGGCAATTGGGAAGCGATACTTTGTATTTGTTGATGGTGGTGTATGGACGGCTTATTCCGTATGTAAATCATACTTAGAGAAAGGGCTTCCATTTGTTGAAAGCTCCTCACTTTCGGATTCCCGTATCATAGATTTCATTGACGAGGTAAATCAAGAGAAAAAGTGGATTCATCAATTCTCAGACGTATCTAATCTTGTTAGACAAATCAAGAGCCAACTTGACATTGTTAACCCAGCTTATGAACTGTATTATCAACCATTGAAAGGGAACCCTTCAAACCCTGATGGAACTCTTAATTTCGAAATAGGTTTCAAAAACATTTCTGGGGGTCCACTCTTTGAATTCTATGTCAACCTGCAGTTTGCTGCCCCAATCATTCACATCGAATATGATTTCACGCGGTCTGCTGTGAATCTAACTGGCGGTAAAGGACTAAGTGGCAATAAGACTGAGTTTAAGTGGGCTGGACAGATGTTGCCAACTGATGGTTGGATTGTATTCACCATGAGGTCAAAGCTGACACCTAGAATCAAACTGATTACTGCAAAACACCATGGCAGGTACGTCACAAACGGGAGGGTAATACGTGGAACTGGTTAGTGGCACACTATGCACGTATGCAGATTGTTCTTAATGTTGTTCTAGCTATGAATAGTGGTAAGCGAAAAGGAGCGAAGCGACTTTGAGCAAGAGTTTGAATGGCTTGCTGATACAGAAAAAAGAGAGTGTTGTTATGCCCATTCGCGCGATTAATAAAATACCTAATAGCCTAATAGGTTTAACGAGCTAGCTTAGCTAGGCTCATAATTCAAAACCTAAAGGAGATAATAGAAGCTGGCGATTAAACAATGCCCGACCTGCAGGCGGAATGTCAGCCTCACCCAGCGGCAATGGGACTTGGGCGCGGAACTGCCGAGGGACTGCCCTTGGTGTAATAAAACAACAAAGAAAAAAGACGATAAACCCAGAGAATATTTCCGCAAAGAGTCGAAACCCAAAAAATCTTCATGGCTTAAAAAAGGTGTATAAACTGACAAAGGAGCTAGTGCGCACATATTTATTAAAATTCAGTCCCACACACTTCATGACTATTTCATGCATGCATGTTTTGGTTCTGTCCATGTTTGTATTCTAGGGTTTATGTTATTGGGTAGGTTGCTTGCCTTTTTGTTGATATGAGCACGAGCATAGCGAGTGCGAATGATGGCTTGAAGCGATTTAATAGAAAAAAGAGGGGGGTTATTTGCGTTTTCTGAATAACATTAGTGCGTCTGGAGTTGTTGTGACGTATTCGAATCCTGCTTCTATTAGGTCGGATGCTTGTTTGGCAGTTGTAGCGGTCTTGCAGGTGTATTCTTCATCTGTTATGTCTAGGAGTTGGGTATAGATTAGAGTGGTCTCTAGTTTTCTATGGCCCATTTGCTGTTTGACTAATAGGATGTCTTTCGTTTTTGCGTAGAGCATTGTTGCGAAGTAGTGTCTAAAGTCGTAGAGTCTTATGCTTCTGAGTTCAGGTTTGCTTAATTTGTCTGCTAATTGGTTTCGATGTAGTCGATAATGCTTTGAGTAGTTGGCTGAGCTTCCGTTGAAGATTTTGTCTTGCGGTTGAAGATTGAATTTGATTATGTGCTTTTGAAGTGCTTTGTTTAGGCTGTTGCTGATTCTTAGCTTTCTTGGTGCGCCATTTTTGGCGGTTGCGGGGTAGATTGTTCGTTGTTCTATGTCTAAGTCTCTAACTTTTAGGTTGCATAGTTCGATTGGTCTTAGTCCCGCTTCTTTGGAATCTGGATTTTCTCGGTTTATGCGCGCGTAAGGAAGGAATAAAATTTTTATCTTCTTCTTCGTTAAATTTTAACCTTTTTTCTTGCTTGCTCTAGTTTGGACAGGATGTAGTTAATGGAATCTACTAGATCATCATAAGTTTTTAGACTGACCGGGTATCCAACTGTGGACAGAATTTTTCTAATCTCGCTTTCATTTTTTCGATAATTCTCCCGCCTTCCAATGACGATTAAACCTGAGTATCTTGATAATGTTGAATGTTGATTGGAATCTATCCATTCATACCAGTCTCTTAATTGTCTAAGGGCTTCTCTCATCCCCGAAGAAGGTTGGTCATTCTGGACTATGGGGTCGCGGTTTAGCTGGATTTCCACAAGTGTCAATGTGCCATCGTCATATTCCAGAATGAAATCAGGGATATAGGGCCCTATTTTTCGTATCAGTTTTTCAGTTTTTCTTTTGGGACTGAGTAAGAAATAGTGCCCTTCCAAGAAATTTTGGAGCATTGGCTCACTAAGGTCTTCTCTTGAGATTAGTTGAAGATATTCCTCTTTTAAACGCTGAATAGATTTATGAAGGAGATTGAGTGTTTCTTCTTCAACTCGTCGGGCAAGCAAGTCATCTAGCCTTTTAGTAGCTAAATGTTGTAGATGGGACCAAAACTCAAGTTCGGCCTCAGATTCTGCCCTGTTCTTAGAAAGATGTTCTCTATTGATCGGGCTAGTCAAGAACCATAAGAATATTCTCTCCCTTGGATACCCTCTTACACTTGCTTCAACACGGATTTGCAGAAATCTGACTTCAACTCCACTAGGCAATATGACAAATGGGTGAGTGCCTACGTCTAAGGTTCCACCTTCTATTAATATGTGATGGGCATTCGCAAGAAAAGTGAACATAGGCCAATTGCTGTAGTCAAGATTTGGAAAGTGAGTCTCCTCTATTCGTCTCTGTGTTTTCCTTATTGTTATTTTGTCATCTTTTCCTTTCACAATCCTGTCAATAGAGATAGCCAGATCATTAGAAGCTGTTGTAAAGATGGTTATCTTTGACGGTCTATACCAGTAAAAAGGAAAAAGTCCCCAGTCCTTTTCTGAGAGGAGAGAAGACTTGTGCCTTATGTAACTCAAATAATCAGATATGAACTGTTTGGCAAGCTTCGTTAATTGGCTGGTCATTTACTTCCCTTAATTGGTTCACGTAAATAATCATGTATCCTATGTATTGCAATTATGCCTGATATTGGGACAATGATTATGACCAAGGTTTGGATACTAAACATTTGATAGTCAAAAGGTGGATCAAAAAACACCCGAGCAAGACCTCCGCCTAACAGAGTTCCAAAAATAGCTTTACCCCAACCTTTAAAGTCTCCTAATCTTGGGAATTTTCTAACCAAATAGGTTGCAACTAAATACAGTGCAAAAGTTAAAGGTGGATAAATGCACCAAGCTGAGACATAAATCCAGTTGGATGGGTCTTCAACAGGAAAACCAAATATGGTCTTTTGCGGGATCTCTTGGAGAGCAGTCTCAGTGTTGAGAAAATCCAGAATGTTTTTCACAAAATCGCTCGGTTCAGTGATACCATATTTGGATTTAGCAAGCCTTTCTATGAATGTGATGTCTTCTTCCATTTCTAAATAGCTGTATTTCGTTTTTGGATCCTTTAACCCCTCTATTACATATTCAAGTAAAGATGTGAGTTCTGGTTCAGCATATCGCTTTCTGACTTCTTCCGATTTAGATAAGGCTCTACTAAGGTCACCATCAAAAACTTGCCTAGCGTCCTCTTTTGCTAATTCAGTAGTCCAAAATGCAGTTTCATTACTCCCCTTGAGAACAACGCAATGGTAATACGCGGAGTTAACAGTGACATTCTGGAGGATGACTGAACCATTTTCCCCCACTTTTATAAAGGGATGTCCACTTGTCTCCCAGATTCCACCAGTGATCATAATATGATGCCCTGCGGGAGGAATTTCAACCGCTGGCCAAGTTGACCAGTTACCTCCAAAAATAGCTTTTTCAACTCTTTCACCAGTTGTCTCGTATTGATAACGCCAATCGTCTGAAGGCTCAAACAAGATTGCTGCCCCATGCGTTTCTGAAATGATAGCCTTTACCACATAAGAAAGGTTTGAGTAGAAAGGGAAGTAGTTGTGATATCGTGAAAAGTAGAAACCTATGTCACTATCATAGTCTGCGATAATGGCTTCAGCATAGTTTTTCATATCTTCGGACGAAAGAGCACCTTCTTGTGTTAAAAGAAAAATGATTACGGCAACAGTGACAATAGATGAAATCAAAATAAGTGATACGCCAGATATCTTTCTTGTCAATTTTACCTTCATTCTTTTTCATCCACACCCATTTTTTGTGTTGAATCTACTATTAAATCTATAATGTTTTCGAACTTTTTGTTAGAGGATCTATTTTTGATTAATTGGACGAGAGGTATCAATCTCAGAATTGGGTTCTGTAAAGTCTTCGTCAGATTAGGATACTTGTAAAAAATCGTCGGATAGCCTTTTGCGGAGTGTATTCTTACTCTCCTAAGACAAATGTTCAAATCAAATCCCTAAACGCTTCTCTATGTAAGTATCATCTACTCCAATGAGGTCTCCACCCGAGAGAAGCTTGAGATAGTCTCCTAATCGAAATACTATTTTTTCAGTGTTTTCTTGATGCATTTTGTTATCGTAGAAAAAGAGATGGAGAAATTCATGTATGATAGAGCCAATGAGATGATATAAAAAGTATGGGTACTCTTCACCACCGAGTTGCCATATTCGAGTTAAATTTATGCTCATTTTTTTCTCTTCATAATACTCCATTGCTTCTGCTGATAGATAAGGATCTAACCAGTTCTCATCTTTAGGGTATGGATCACCTACATAAACTTCTACGTCATACATTATCGTATGCCTTTTTTACGCATGCATTTTGGATTAAAGTCATCCATTTGTTCTTTCCTTGAACGGTTATTCCACATGCTTCTGCTGGTGTCTTACCTTTTAACCCTTGATGTGGTCTTATGTAATTGTGAAAGATTTGATACCCCTTGAGTATAGGTGTATCTTTCTTCTTTAGCCCGCTCATGACTTTCTCTTTGTCTTTCGTATGTATAGAAACGTTTAGAACTCGTTATGCCTACATGATAAGCAGGAGAGAGTACTTACATGAATATCAATTGGTTTTTAGGATTTTCTGAAGGAGAAGGCAATTTCACTGTTCTTTTCCACACCAAAAGATACAAGGACAAAAAGTATGTTTGGGCAATGCCAATATTCCAACTTGTGCAAGCGGAACAGAAAGTTATTGATGAGGTTACGAAATTCCTTGAGGAACAAGGTATTAAACCTAAATCACATAAATCTCGTTCAAAATATTCCAGCTTTAAGAAGATACCGAAAGTAAGGAAGGATACGTTGCTCCTTCAAGTATCTGAAATAGAATCCTCAAGAAAGATGATCAAACTTTTAGACTCGCTTAAGTGGCACACTCAGAAGCGGTCAGATTTTGAGAAATGGAAGAAGTGTATTGCAGTAATTATGGAACATCCTGATCTTCATAGGCATGGGAGAAAGAGTTACGGCGAATGGAAACAATATGTGTGTGACCTCTTGAGAATCAACCATATTGCACAAGACATGAATCTGGGAAGACGTAGAGTATGGACGCTTGAGCATTTAATAAATTACCTGAAGGCGCACAAACCTTACAAGGATTTCGATTTTGTGAAAGAAATGAGAACAGATGGAAAATTGGAAGAAAACCTGCGAATCTTAGAATATTCATAAACAATGTTCGCGCGCACATTTGACAGACTTGATAAGATTCATTTCAGATCTCTAATAGGGATTCTTTGCGTCTAATATCTTCTGCAATATTAGCTTTCTATAATCTTCATCAAGTCTTTTCATTAATTGTTGGACTTCTCTCTCTGTTTTCCGTTTTTCATAAAAGTAGTCATGCCTCTTCAAGCCTTTTTCAGTGAGCTTGTATCCGTATGCCTTCCCAAACTTTTCATTCTCGACAAGTCTTTGTCCTCTCAACCTCAATAACTTAACACCCAGAGTTTTAGGTTTCATGCCCCGCAATGCTGGATCTTTAAGAAGCTCCTTCACTGTCACATATTCTGTTATCGCACGTTGAATTATCAATGCACTCAATAGTTCCTCTTTTGTTATCATAATCTCCCAGTTCCCACAACTCTACATCTAGCCGTAGAATAAATAAAACTTTTTTGGGAAATGGGAAAACTAAGGATATAAAAGTTGGTGGCGGAATAGTGCTAATCTGCTTCTTTGTTTTATCTCTGCGTTTGTTTTATCTCTTCTCCAACTTTTTGTCCCAGTTTTCTCATCTGTCTTTTTATTAAAGGCTGAATTATTTTCGACAGATGGGATACTCTTGTTCTTTCTTCTTTCAGCTCCATTTCCAGTTCTTGCATGCCTTGTCGATATACTTGTCTAAATTTCTCGATTTCCTTCATGGTTTCATGATCTATTTTTTGCATTTCCGTTATCTGCCCTTCAAGACCTTGATTCTTTTTGGTTATGGTTTCAGCAATTGTCCTGTAACTATTAACGTCTTCCTGCAACTTCGTTACCGCTTTGCTCAACTCTCCAATTTTTTCACGGGTTTCAGGCTGAACCAATTGTTTTATCGTCAAGAATTTCTTTAACTGGATGAATTTTTCTCCGAGTCGCATAGTTGTCAAGTATGTATCATCGCTTGTCGGTATGGCTTTTCCACACAGTTTCTTACCGGCCGTCAGCCCAATCCCCGAATCTATTGCAGTGCTCAAAAACATTTTACGGAAGCAATGAAACGTCAAGCTTTTCCCATTCAATCTAATCTGGGCTTTGTCAACGAGTTTCTGGAGCAAACGGTTAAGCCACTCGTCACTAATGTGGCTTTTACCGTTTGAAGGAAACAAGTAGAGGTTATCTTTCTTCAATGTAGGCAGATATAGCTTCAACAGTTCGATTGTTTCGTTACTCAAGAAACCATGAGCCACAACCTCTTCTTTCCCAGTCATGACATCAAACATTGCTGGGGGTTCTTGATCTAAAGAAGGCAATTCTTCTTTCTTGATCTTAATGAAATCTGAAATTCTGAGCCCTAAGTCCGTTGCCATGCTTAGAATAACTCTTTCTCTGAGGTCTGCAACCTCAAACATTTTACGGACATGTTCTATGCGCAACGGGAAACTTCTAGTTGTCTTCACGGTCTTGCTGACTTTGCTACCTGCCCTAATCCTAATCGGCATTTGGTAGAATCTGAAAAGCTGTCTTATTCCCAATGTTAAATTTCGGGCGGTGTTAGTTTTATACCCCTGTTCTAAAAGATAACTATGAAACTTTTCGATTTCCTTTACAAATCTTACGGCTCTGTTACGGTATTCAATGAGATCTTCGCTCTCTCTTTGTGTCAAATCGCTTTTTCTGATTTCTAGAATTTCTCTGGGAGACTTGCCAAACCATTCGCAAAACTTCTTGATCCCAATTCGATACGATTTCTTGGTGTTAGGGTTCGCAACTGAGTCTAAGTATTCTTTTACGCTCAACTCCATTCGACCACACTCCATTATTGGCTTTCTGTATATCAAGATGTCGGTTTTGCCAACTATGAGTATGGTCTTCCCCCGTAAACCCCCACTTTTTGGAATCTGTTCGAAAACATAGAACAGCTTGTTCTAAAGCCTAGCTTTAAGAGTAGCCAAAGTCTTAGGAAAAATTGGGGAATAAAATGTGAGCCCACTAAATAGAATAAGATCGGGGTTCTTGAGGTTTGCAGGCTACTTAATTCCTCTTGTTCAATCACTGCCGCCTCTCGGAGTCTGGACGGGTTTGATGACTCTTCCATTCGCCAGTTATTTAATCCTGACTTTCACAAATCTTCCAGTCAACCTTCCGAGAGCATTGTCTGAATTCTTTGCACCCTCCCCCGTACTTGTTCTAGAAAGAACATTCATCATTATCGGTCTCTTAATCCTTGTTTACTCCGTAGTTTATCTGAGGGTAAAGAGAAAGGAAGGATTGGTTACTTCAGGACCTTACCGATTGGCCAGACATCCCCAGTATTTGGGAATGATCCTCTCAACCCTTGGTTTAACCAGCTGGAGCGTCTGGATCCTAAACAACACTTTCGGCATTGGATTTCTAAGTCCATCGCAAACTATAGGTGTGTGGTTCGTTGAACTGTTTGCTTACATTTTCCTAGCGCACATAGAAGAATTATTCTTATCTAGAAATTATGGAGAAACTTTTGAGGGTTACAAAAGCCAAGTGCCTCTCCTTATACCTTTTTTCAAGACTAATAGAAACTATCTTGATGTTCTTGTTTCCATCTTAATTCCAGCCATTCTTCTATTCTTTCTCATCAATGTCCAAATTTGATCATGTGATATCTTCCGCAAAACCGCATTTTTTCTTGCGCGTGCGCTTTCATATTCTCTTCTTCTTTCAGACGCGCTTTCTTCGCCTTGCAATTCTTCCGCACCTACCTAAACAATTGCACAATGTGAATTTGGTCTAATTATACAGATATCCTATAGACACCAAAGTTTAATATCAAAGTGTAGATGAACGGGGTACAGGGATAAAGTTTGAGTGGAAAAGAAACCTCTTTAATTGTTGTCACTACCCCAACAATGCCCGGCTACGAGATTACGAAAGTTTTAGGTACAGTTCACGGGATGACCGTGAGGACAAGGGGTGTAGGAGGAAAAATCATAGCTGGAATCGAAGGCGTTTTCGGCGGCGAAGTAACCTCGTACACTTCGGAATGCGAAAAAGCGCGAAAAGAATCTCTAAAAAGATTAATCGGTAACGCCACCAAAATGGGCGCCAACGCAATTATCGGAGCAGACTTTGAAACAAGCGACATTCTACAGGGCTCGGCAACAGTGTTCGCTGCATGGGGAACCGCAGTGATAATTAAACCCGTAAAGAAAACAGAGTAAGCCTTCAAATTCCATCCGTTTTTTATTTAGTTATCACTTGAAGCATTTCCAATCATCTTTGAGGGTTTTTATGGTTTTTTTATTTTGTGCATGCATGCACATGAAATTTTAAGACTTCACTATTTTTCGTGGTTCTTCTTTATTCTGAAGAATTCTGGATTTTTCTTGAAGAACATGAAAGATTACTTAAAACACTTCCAATATTTCCGTAGAATCCGCTTTAGGTTTGCAAGCGTGTTTTTAACTGTCTTACGGGCCATGTTGGATTCTGCTGGCGGAGTGTATGGATCACTCACATTGATAGCTTCTAGGCCGACTACTCCTGCCGTGAGAGCGAACCAACAGGGCGGTAAAACCGTCGGGTTGTATCCGCTGCCAGGCATCAGGACTAGTTTGTTTTGACACACCTTTTCTGCTACATGAGCTATGGTACGAGACACATTGAAGAAACTGTTCACCGTGAGCTGAAGGCTTCCAAGCGTGTCGGCGAAATGAGGGTCGCTTCCTCCATTGGCTACGATAAGATCTGGCTTGAACTCTTCTGCAAGAGGAACAAAAATCTCTTTCAACGCGTAGAGGTATGTTTGGTCACCGGTTCCAGGCGGCAAGGGCACATTGACGTTGTATCCCTCTCCTTCGCCCTTTCCGATTTGTTCGACGAATCCGGTGCCTGGGTAAATAGTTCTCGGATCCTGATGTAACGAAATGTAAAGGACACTTGAATCTGAATAGTAGATGTCGCTGGTTCCGTTCCCGAAGTGCACATCGTAATCTATGATCAACGCGCGGTTAAGCCCATACTTGTCGCGGAGATGTTCCACCAGAACGGCTATGTCGTTGAACAGGCAGAAGCCTCCGCCATAATTTCTGCCAGCGTGGTGATAGCCACAACCCAACGCTACCGCACGTTCAACCCTTTTCTCATAAACCGCTTTCCCCGCCTCTAGAGCTCCACCTATTATCAGTCGAGCAGCCTCGAGGATCTGTGGAGAGACAGGCGTTTCCATGTCATATCGTTTGCTTTTTTCCGCCAGATGGAAGATCAAGTCCACGTAGTCTTTATCGTGAACTCTGAGCAACTCTTGTTTAGTGACTGGCTTTGGTTCCAGCATGGTCACGTTAGGTAAACGAAACAGTCCTTGCTCTTCAAAAAAATGCATGGCGTTGACAAATCGATCACCTCTAAAAGGGTGACCCGCCCCTAAATCGTACTGACAATATTTTTCATGATAGGCTATACCCACCCTCAAACAGTCTCTCTCCAAACTCGTTGATCAAAAATGCTCACATAGAGCACCCTTATTCAGAAAGAGCTTATAAACTCTTAAAACTCGAACGTTCGTTCTTACCATAAAAATGAAAAGAATAACAGAAAAGCGGCGCTAATGCGGATTGAACAAAAAAAGGAAGAAATTAATGGAAGACTTTTAATACTCTTCTTCTGCCTCTTGCTCTTCAGCTGTTGCCTCCTCTTCTTCGTCTTGAAAAGAAGAGGTATCCTCAGCCTCTGCTTCATCCTTCACTTCAGCTTCTCCTTCGACCGGAGTCTTCTCTACAACTGTTTCAGCATCAACTTCTGGCGAAACCACAGGTTCTTCAACAACTTCCTCGGACGATGAGGACTGTTCTTCTGTTGGCGTTTCAGGTGCGTTCTCTTCGATCCCTTCGAACCCTTCAGTAGGTGCCTCTTCAGCTAACGTCTCTTCTGTAGGTGCTTCTTCTGCTTGTACTTCCATTGGTTGCTCAATTTCCGTTTCTTCAGAAATGTTTTCAGTTTCTACTTCCACCTGTGCTTCAACTGGTGCTTCGATCGGCACTTCTGTAGGTATTTCAGGCACTTCTTCAAGAACCTCTTCTGCCAACGGTGCTTCTACAATTTCTCCTGGTGCGGGTGGAAGTGTGAACTCCATTTTTTCCGGCATGAGATTAGCGACAACCTCTTTTATGACCTCTAATTCTTGCTTTGTGGCTTCGAGTCCTTGAGTGAAGGCATTGCTCTCACTCGTGTGTAGTTCCTCATCGATTTCCCCAGCGGCGTAAAGTATCTCTGCGTTTGCGAGAAACATCTCTAACGTGTTAACTTGTTGTTCAAGTTCAGTGATTTTGGAGGTCATCTTTTCAGCCAAGGCTTTCCGATGAGTTTCAATCTCTGTGATGGTGTCCGTGAGCCCCTTGTTAAAGGAGTCGTAAGTAGACTGCGAGATTTTGCCTGTACCGAACAGATCGTCGAGAGCCTGTTTCTTTTTCTTCGCTAATTCCAAATCCTTGCTTATTTTCTCAAAGGAATACTCCCATGAAATCAAATTTATACACCCTGCCGAATACTAGCATAAAAGAACGAAATAACTTTTATTAACATGCAGATATAGCGCTAACTGTCAAAATCAGCTTATTTCTCGTTTTTCTTCGCAAAATAGTTTTAAATGCACAAGGATTAGCAACGCAAATATAGCCTTGATCGTTGACACGCGAAACTCTCTCGCGCGCGCAAAAAACGCAAAACTCGACATAAGCCTATTGCAAACTCGGAATTAGCTTCTCCACTTTCTCCTTAATGCGCACCCATTCATCTTTATTGTGAATGACAAATTTCTGTCTTCTTTTCCATTGATCGGCCTTTCTATTCCACAAATACACTCCTATTTGTTTTTTTCCAAAAGATTCCAAGAGAACTGCGGCACACCACCATTTCTCTGTCTTATACAAGCTTAGGCCTTCAATTACCTTTAGGGTTTCAGAGACGGGAAATTTCTCCTCTGACAAACGTTTCACCGGGTAACAAATATGTCCTAAGAATATTAATATTTTCTAGTCAGTGTGGGGCCAACTCCAATCTTCGCCTGCGCATGAAACGATTTTCAACGCATCGTTTGGATCAGTGTTGCAAGCAAACGTTTTAAGATGGTGCAGATTAGTTAAGCTCGTTTAGTGGGCCGGGACTGCTGTGCCGGGATAATGATAGACGTGTAGTCTTGCATCCCGTAGGCAGAGTGGATAATGCGCGGGCCTTGAGAGCCCGTGGACCTGTTGGTCCGCATGGGTTCGAATCCCATTCCCGGCGCCAAACTTTACGAACTACGTTTAAATCCCCGGTCACACGCAATAATTCAACAGTTTTCTTGTGTTTTGATCACGACATTTTCTCCCTGTATTTGTATTTTTTTTCAACAGGGATGAATGTTATTTCAACCGGAGCCCTACCGACATGCACACCATACGATACAAAACAAGAAAGGGTAAATCATAGAGAGGGTTATGCGCGGGCGTGGCTAGGTTGTTTAATCACTTTCAAAATGGCATCTTCAAGCTCTTTTTCGTCAAAATCTGAGGGAAGCTTGATTTTTCCTCCTACTACGATGCACACGTCTTGGACTGCGTATTTAGACGCTTCTGATGACTTGGTTGACTTCATTTGAACGTCTACAAAATCTTTATGCTTCGATGTTACTTGTCCCACTTTTGTCATAAGTGGCGCGAAATTGCATACACAGGAGCCTAGAGGCACAAAGACTTCGACTTTCACTTTATTTCTCTTCACTTCTTACCAACCTACCAACACATAGTCAATCATTACTATGCCGATTACAACAAAGGCTGTTCCAAAAATCTTTGTTAGCCATTCGCTTGCTATAGCAGTTTTTTTGCTTACTGCTTTGCGTGCTGTCGCTAACAGTACACTTAGGAAAATGACTGGTAAAGCGTGACCTAGACCAAAAGTGAAAAGCAAGAGGCCACCGTGATAGGGTGTCGGCGCAGTGAATATGGTTAGTAGTATAGCGGGTAAAACCAAAGATAAAGAGCATGGACCTAAAGCCGTGGATATGACTATTCCAAACAGAAATGACCCCGCTACATAATTGTATTTTGAAAACCGTGTTAAAGCAGTTAACTTCAAAGAATTTACTCGTTCCGTAAGAGAGTTGCTAGCATTGCTGGCAATGTTGATTCTCTTAAACAAGCCTAAGTTGTTGATTCCAAAGAATATGAGAAGAAGCCCTGCAAAACCGAAGGAGAATTGGTAGCTTGCCGGGTCTACGGGAATAAGAGAGGATACGGCATATCCAAGAAAGAAAAAAACTAGGCACATGGCTATAGTGAAGCTACAGCCAATCATGAAGCCTTTGCGTATGCTTTTGCTGACGCCCACGGCGTATGTCAGGTACACTGATATTAGGGCAATGGAACAGGGTGAAAGGAAAGTCACAATTCCCAAGAAGAACAGCCCTAGAAACTCTTCAAACACGTCTTGATCAAGCTCCTACGAGTTGGTTAATCTTTGACGATAATGTTGAAGCGGTGATTGTGCTGTATGAGTCGGAAATATGAAATGTCTTGTCTATTAGCACTATTGTTCCATCGCCTTTTGTTGCATAATTTTGTGCTACGTCAAATTGTCCGTCCTCATTATCATTTCCAAGCAACCAAGTAATGCCATAAACGGTGCGGATTTGTGCAAGGTCACTGTTTTCACATGTGGCTACAGCAACCGTCATAAAGATGACAGGATTGTTGCCACAATAGATACTGCAAACAGTTTTCAGTTGTGTGAGCTGGTTTTCGTTGATTGGATTGATCTGTCCATGGCAGCCAACTCCCATGATGTGTATGACGATGACTCTTCCATTGAAACTGCTGAGCGAGAATTGAGTACCGTTTATATCTCTTATAGTAAATTCATATGGCGTTTGTAGGGGGTTTGCCGGATTGATTGGTGGTGGTTCTTCAGATATCGAAGGGCGCGTATATTGCCATGCTCCATAAGCCATAAGTATTATTGCAACCAAGCAGAGTGCCCCAAGCATTTTGCCTTTAGGCCATTGTCTCGGCTTTCTTTCGGCTCCTCTTTCTTTTTGTATTCGATAGGTTTCCTCGGCTCTCTGCTGCTTTATTTGTCTCTCTCGCTGTCTTTCCTTCCAACTTTTCTTTTTTTTCTCCTTTGGCAATTCTTCGCTCTCACCATGCTGCAGTTGAAGTTTCTTGGGTTTGGACGGTTGACAACTGCTTTTCTTCAATAGTCGTTTTCAAATCGATCAGCATGTCCTGTCTTTCAGCAAGTAAATCTTCATTATTCTCATCTGTAGCTCGCAAGTTTTCGATGAAAAACTCGATTTCCAGTTTCGGTGACAGAAGGTCGACGTTGCTCTCTTTACGCTTAGCATCTCGGTATTTCTTACGTATTTCCTCAAAACGTGCTCTATTCATTCAGTTACCTCTGTTTTCCTAGTTTCTCTTTTTCTGATTCGACCTTTCTTTTCAATATTTCAAAGTATTTTTGGGCATCCAGAAGATTTTCTCGGTCGCTTTCAAAGTCTTTAAGCTTCAAGACAGCGAACCATCCTTCTCCATACGGATCCTGATTTACAAGCTCAGGCCTTTGTGACAATTTCTCGTTGACCTCGACTATGACGCCACTCACAGGTGATATCAAGTCAAGAATGGTTTTTATGGATTCGAAAGAAGCCACTTCATCCAGTTGTTCAATTTCTGTGCCGACATCCTTGAATTCAACAAATATAATGTCGGTTGCCATGCTTTGGAGGAAATCCGTAATTCCCACTCTTGCCTTGTGGCCCTCTATTTTCACCCAACAATCATTTTCATTATAGAGTAGATCTTTTGGTACTCGGAAAGTCCATTTTAGAACCTTGAGTTGATACGAGTCTCCGTTTTTCAAGCACTCACTTCCTCAAAATCTTATCAATCAAAAGAGCTGTGTCTTCAGCAATTTTTTCCGCAAGTTTTTCTCCTTCAGGACCAATTTCTGCAGATGCTTTTGGTTTCAACCCATGCTTTTTAACACTCTGCGGAATAAACACTCTCCCTCTTATTCTCCCTCCATTTTTTGCAACGATTTTCGTGGCGCAACGTTCAGGGCATCCATCAATCGTAATAATCGGATATTTCTTGATCCATTCAGAATGAGGTTTGACGCCAGTAACAAGAGGAGGAATACAGACTAGAACAGAATCTTCGGGCTTCAAATCTTCTACTATCTTGAAAGCGCAAGCACGAGCCACCGAACCCAGTGGTTTGTCCATTCCTGCACAGGCGACGATTGCAACTTTTTCTTCTTCACTCAATTACTGACGCCCTCTTCACATTTTTTCTTCCTAAGACTTGATCGACTTTTCCTGCAATTTCCTCTGCAACTTTAAGAGCGAGTTCCTTTTCTTCGGCACTGAGTTTGTCTCTTGATTTCGCTCTTAGATGAGGGTATTTTTTCATAATTTCTGAAATAATAATTGTTGCAACTGGTTTACCGCTATATTTTTTGACTCCCACTTCTGCGCATCTCTTATCGCACCCATCGACAGCAATCGTTGGAAACACCCTTGCGAAGGCTCTCTCGTCTTCACTTCCTGCCAGAAATAATGGAAGGCATATTGTTACCGTGTCGTCTGGCCTCAGTTTTTCCAATACAATGCGAGTAGCAATTCGGGAAATTGTTCCTTCGGGCAAGTCTTCTCCACTACATGAGACTATCCCAACTTTGTCTTTTACCATAGCCATCCAAACTCACCTGCTCTTCATTTCATCGATTTTTTTGGCGATTTTCTGAGCTAACATGCTGGAAAGTTGCAATCCTCTTGGACCAAGCTCGATGACAGCTTCTGGTTTCAGATTTTTGTTTTCACGCAAAGCATCAGTTACCATGAAACTGGCTACCAACTTACCTTTAGAAGCTTCTATGTTCTTCCGTGCACATTGAAAAGGACAGCCGTCAATTGATATGCAAGGATTGTTTCTTACGAGTTCTAGAACTGCTTCATCGCCAATTGTCAGCAATGGAAGGCAAACCGTTGTAGCCTCATCGGGTCGAAGCTTTTCTACGACTTCATACATAGCTGTCCTGCCTACTGTTCCCAAAGCTTTTCCAATTCCGCTACAAGGAATTACATGTATTTTTCCATCTTTTGACATGGAATCACCACTTCAATAGCCCCTAAGCTTTTTGATAAAGGCTAAGACCTTCTTTTTTTCTGGAAAACTCAATGCGTCTGGAGCGCATACTCTTCTACAAGAACGGCAAAAAACAACACAGTTGTTCGGATTTTCAACAATTAATTTCTTAGGCTCTCCAGCTACCGCATATACTTGATGAGGACAAAACTTCAGGCATTGAGGGTCACCATCACAGAGATTGCATTTTTCATAATCTATTTTTGGAAGCCATAGAATCTTACTGCGAGGTACACCCATGTAAGTTTCCTCAGACATCCTTCCCTGCCTCCCTTAGAGCATTCTTTACGACGTTCAAAGCTTCTTCCAGTTTCATGTTCCTCACATCTAGAGGGATAAGATCTCTGGTGATGTCCAGACCCATCTTCTTGAAGGCATCTCTGAAGAGCTTCTTCTGCATCACTGGAGCGCAACCAGCTACGATATACTTGTTCCCTTTCTTGAGAAATTCTTCTAGGAATCGTTCGCCATCGTCATCACACAACATGGGATGAATAAAGCCGTACTCCACAGGGTACTCGTTTCGGATGATGTTAATGAAGTCCCAGATATCCAGCTGAGCGAAGCCGGGACACTTGCCCGTACAAACGCAAAATATGAAACCTATTTTATCATTCTTCATCGAACTGGGCCCTTCCGCCTCTATTTCTTCCTTTTCGCCTCACAGTCGAAGCAGTATTCTGTTTCGCGATCTGACCAGACACTTTTCCACAATCGGCACAAGTGACTTTTTTCAAGGAGGATTTCTTGACTGGCTGGGGTGCACGAAGCAGATCTGAGAGTTTTTGAGTGCACGCACATCCTTTCGTAGTCTTGCCTTCACTCATCTCTCCCACCTCTTAATTTTCGAGTACATATAGTATGGAGTATAAAGTATAAATCGACATATTTAAAAATATCGAATTATTGTTTCTTCACCGTAAATCAAAATATTTAAATTTGTTTTGTGACTTCTATGATTCTTGGGTAGCGCGAAGAGAGATGCAAACAACGAGACGTACCAGAAGATCTGATAAAAGGCTTGAGAGACTTATCTGCTCAGGTCTCCGTCCAATAGAAGACCTAGAAGAGTATGTGGCGGGGTTGAGGCAGCTTGTCGACGAGTTGACGGACCCCGATTCTCTCCGTAGACAGAGCCGTTTGCTGAAGGCTTTGGCCAATGAGACGAGACTCAAGATGTTGAGGCTTCTCAACATAAGAGAGATGTGCGTCTGCGAGCTAACAGTTGCCCTAAACTTGACTCAGCCAACAGCGTCCCACCACTTGAGCATCCTGCAGAACGTTGGGCTTATAAAGGACAGAAAAGAAGGAAAGTGGGTCTTCTACAGCGTTGCGAAGTCAGATGTCATCCAAAACCTTTTCGAATTCCTAGAATCTCCCAGATAAGATCCTCGACTGATTCCCAACAATGATGCTTGTCAGGAATAGATTACAGAAGGTCACTCCACAAAAGAAAGATTTAAATTTATACATGAGCGCGCGCACGCAAAGAACAAAAGACTTTAGCCTAACAACCTAAAATACGCACATCTGTTTTCTCGCTAATGTTAGAGGTGTCGTTGGAAGAAGTCCAGCGTCAATTTCAACGCGTCGATCCGATTTTTGAGCTTCAAAAGTCCGTGCCCTTCATCTGGATAAACCTTCTTTTCGTAGGGCTTGTTGTATTTTTTCAAAAGTGGCTCTATCTCGTCAGTGTTTCCCATGGTGACGTTAGGGTCACGTGCACCATGAATGATGAATACGGGTGCACGAATGTTCTGTGCGAAATTAACTGGCGATCTGTCGTAGTATAGCTGAGGATTCTCGTCTGGGTGACCAAGTTGTTGGATAGAATAGAGACGGAGGTCTTCTCGAGTCGTGTTGAAATCCGTTACAAGGTTGGTCATTCCACATATAGGAACTCCAGCGCTGAAATACTCTGGAGCCTTTGTTAGGGCCATCCACGTCGTGTACCCACCATAACTGGTTCCCATTATTCCAATCTTTGACCTATGAGAGATTCCATGTTTCTCCAGATACTCTACTCCTGCAACTACATCTTTTAGGTCGCCGCCACCCCAATCTTTCAAGTTTAGCTCTTTGAATTTCTTGCCGTATCCCGTGCTTCCTCTGTAGTTAGGCGCAAGAACAGCGAAACCCGAGCTGACGAAGAACTGGACTCCCGGCTTCCAACTGTTCACCCATTGCGCCGTAGGTCCTCCGTGAATCCACAATATCGCAGGCAAGGGTTTCTCTTTCATTCGTTTCGGAAGATACAGAAAAGCAGAGATTTCAAGTCCGTCAAAAGAGCGATAAGTCACAACTTCCGGTTCCACCAAGTATTTTGGATCAACAACGTCTCTCAGAGAGTAAGTTAATTGTCTTTTCTCACCTGTCTCCAACGAAATTTCCCAGAGATCACCCGCCGATCTGGGTCCAGAGTGCAGAAAAACCATGCTTTCACCGTTACGAGAGAACCTTTGATTATAATTCACGCCCTTCGGCAAGCCCAGCTTTTCAGTCTTCATACTTGAGATTTCGGTGATGCATATGTCAAAGTTTCCTTTGACATTGTTGGTGTAGGATAGGCGTTTTCCATTAGGAGAAAATACCGGATTGCTTTTTTCCCATCTGTTTTTCGCTATCCAAGTTATGGATTTATCCTCTAATGATGCGATTCCAATGTCTTCAGACCCGAAGAAGTTGGAAGAGAAGGCTATTCGCTTTGAGTCTGGAGACCATCGAAATGTAAGGGCATCTTCTGAATCGTCTGAAAGAGAGACTAGTTTGTCGTCTGCGCCGCCTGTGCTAGGAACAACGTACAGGTCTTGATTTCTTGGTTTTTTGGTACGATTTCCCGCGAACGCAATCCACTTTCCGTCTGGAGAGAACCGAGGATTCATCCAACGTCCGAGCGGATGATATACCAGCTTCTCATATTCTCCCGTTTCAAGCGATAGCATCCAAAGAGCAAATTTTCCATCGAAGTTTCCTTCAACTGCGATTTTCTTTCCGTCAGGGCTCCAGCTCATCGCCTGTTTCAAGATATCCGACCTATTTGTAAGATTAGCTACCTCTCCTCCCTTCGTAGGCACCTGGTAGATTTCGTATTTTTCGTCTCCGTTGTTGTCCTTCATATAGGTAACCTTGTCTTCGACGGGGTTCCACTCTGGATACAACTTGGTTCCCGGACCAGGGGAAACTTTCTTTGGTTCACTAACACCGTCATTAGTGATTTTTAAGGTGAAGATTTCCCAAAATCCTTCTCGGTCCCACATACAAGCGATTTTCTTTCCGTCAGCAGAAACCTCAAATGGGCCAACACGCCAAACTTTAGACAGTTCTTCTAAATCAAACTTCAGCTTCATTTCGCACGCCTCTTTACCCGTAAGTGATCTTTTCAAAAATTGGTTCTAGGCTGATAAAAGGGTTTTCTCATCTCTTCTTCGATTTCAACAGTTCAAGGACTGCAGCTTTTGCTCCGAACTCTGCTGTTAGTCTGTCATCGGCGCTTCCTATTATGATCACATCATTTTCTTTTGGCTTCAGTTTTGATATGAGCATATCGTGAATCGACTTCATATTTTGGAAAACATCCTCGCTTATACAAGGCATGGCTAACCTGTTGTGGCTGAACACCAGTGTTGTAGCTCCAGAAGCTCCAGCCTTAATCGCCGCGTCACGTTGTTCCAAGCCATACGTTACCACGTGAGCCTCATCTCTTACTAGAACTGCCACGTTAAACGATCCAACCGTCAGAGAGCTTTCAGGAACCTCCGTTTCCCCGCCAATCTTAGACTTCAGAACGGAAAGCAGTTTTCTACCAGATTCTGATAGAATAATGCCAGACCTTGAAATCTCAATTATCCCCTCGTTTCTAAGATGCTTCACCAAGGTACGTGTTGCACCTTCACCTAACCCTAACGTTTTTGAAAGCTTTATTCGGCCAACAGCTTCCTCGGCGCTTATGATCTCCAGAGCCTTGATTATATGAACTTGTGTAAAAGTGGGTGTCCGTCCAGGCGCCAACTTTTCTGCAACCTTTTCTATAACCTTTAGCGATTCCATTTTCATCGTTCTCAATTATGTCTATTTTCGTCTTAAATATTATAGCAACGGTTAAATACATGGATAGATAATCCAACCATGGTCACGAATGAATGCTCATAGAATTTCCCTCGTCGCAATGCTTGTGTCTCTCAGCGTAGCAACAAACTATGCTTTGATCGGCGTGCCCAACGTAAAGATCATGGACTTCATAGTTTTCATGGGAGGATTTTGTCTCGGACCCCTTGCTGGAGCTTTAATAGGCATCTTCACCTGGGCAGTTTACGGGACACTAAATCCATATGGCTTTATCCCGCAGATTTGGCTTGCAACCATGTTTTCAGAGGCAATTTATGGATTAATCGGTGGGCTTCTAGGAAAGAACCTTGTCTCAAATAACTTCGATAACCAACGTCTTAGACTAAGTATTTTCCTCGGGACCACAGGATTTATTCTAACCTTAATTTATGATCTAATCACAAACGTGGTCTACGCATTAACATGCAGCCTGCCAATCATAGTTACGGTGGCTCTCGGTGCTCCATTTACAGTTTTGCATGAACTCAGTAATGCTACAATCTTTGCTGTCGGTTCATTTCCAATCATTAAGGCAATTGGGAAAATTATGAAGAGGTGAGAAGTTGAGGGCATTATTGAAAAATAAATGGATATTAGCTACGATGGCCGTTCTTTGCTTGGCAATAGTTGCTTTTTCAGCGTTTGGATACTACTATTATCAATATACAGATCTGGTAGACAGAATCGGCGGAGCACCTGGCTCCATCAATCTGAGTGTTGACTACGCTAATGGAACACGGCAATGGTTTAATGGAACAATTGGAGCAACGCTATACGATGCTATGACACAGGCAGGATGGAATGTTGAAGCCACTTCCTTCGGCGTTATGGGCTTATATGTGGCCTCAATCAATGGTGTGCAAGAGTCGGTGGAGGACTCTAAATATTGGGGCTGGTGGACATGGACAGAATATGGGTGGGCACATGGAGGTTCCGCATGTGATAAATACATCGTAAGCGCCAACGAATCCATCATCTGGTATTACTCATACTGCAACACAACAACGTGGAAGATGACCACTCCACCTTGACATCCCACTAGGAAAAGATGTGGTATGTCATTGCCTCTAACGTCAAAGATCTAATGTTATTCAGAGAAACTCTATTAACCTTTTAAGATGAAATGATTGCCACTCATGATGTGTTGAAGACCCGTGTGATTGATATGCCAACGAGAAAACGGTTCGAGTTTCTGGAACATACTGCTGACGCTTATGTAGCCGCTTACGGCAGAACCCTAGAAGAAGCTTTTGAAAGCGCGGCGTTGGCCACCTTTGAAGTTATGACGGATGTCGAGAAGGTTGAACCCAAAGTAGAAGAAGACGTGGAAGTCGAGGCCCACGATGAACAAGCCCTCCTCTACAACTGGTTAGAAAAACTCTTGATCAAGTTTGATTTGACCGACAACCTATACTCTCGCTTCAAGATTTTCAACATAGAAAAAACTCCAACCGGTTTGAAACTGAAGGCAAAAATCTGGGGAGAATCCCTTGACCTCACGAAGCATCCACGGAAGGTTGGGGTAAAAGCTGTAACTTACCATCGAATGGAAATCCTGAAAAAGCCGAAATCGGTAATCTTAAAATTCATTTTAGACATTTAAATTTTTTAGCGGATCAAAAATGTGATTTCTTCTAAAAGCGTTTCTGGAGCGATGTTTCTTTTGCCCATCTTCCTAAACGTGACGAATCCGAGAGTTTTCAATACCTGCAAATCTTGATATACGTTCTTCACGTTTCTGCGAGTCTTCCGGGCTAAATCGTTTATAGACTCTGTTTGTAGACTGGTCAAACCGTAGAGTAGCTCCAGTCGTTTAGGGGTTAGAAGTGCCATTTCAGCTGGGTTTAATTCTCGCAGTTCCTCAAGCACGTAATCAAGGTTGCCATCCTCCATATAGCCGCGATAGGCATCGACAAGTCCAGCCCACTCAAAATAAGTGTCAACCAAACGTCTATCAGCCTTTTCTAAAAAGAGTTCTTCAAACGCGTCAAACGTCATGTCATATCTCATCTCAAAATTCTTAATCTTTTCACGTACCTCTTCGAGTGTCAACCTTCGAGCAACTCTGACCAACATTTCTCTTTTTCACCGTCTTCAATTCTATGAAAACGAAAATTAAAACTTCTTTGGCCCTCACACCATAGATCAGTATAGCTAGTATAAGCATCAAACTCAAGCTGAAACATTAATAACCAAATTGCCTTTTGCTTATCTAAAGGTGAAAACGGTGTACAGCCAGAAACTCAACAATTTCATATACATGATTGACCTAAAACCTGCTGGCATTGAAGACCTGATCTCTTCTTACGTTTTGAAAGCAAGCAAAGTGGCAATCATCGAAAGCGGGCCTTTAACATCAGTGGAAAATTTACTGGCCGGTCTAAAAGAAATAGGGATAAAAAACGAGCAAGTCGATTACCTGGTGGTTTCACACGTTCATGCTGATCACGCTGGCGGTGCAGGAGCGCTTTTGCGCTATCTACCTAACGCAAAACTGCTAGTTCACCCTCGAGGCGCCCCACATCTGGTGAACCCTGAGAAACTATGGACGCAAACTAAGCAGGTTTTAGGCAAAGTAGCAGAAATGTACGGGGAAGTTCAACTCGTTCCAAAAGAGCGAATAATCACCGTAACAGATGAGATGATAATTGATTTGGGTGAAAGCGTTGAACTAAAAGTTCTGGATACGATAGGACACGCTTCGCATGAATTGAGCTTCTATGAAAATACTGCGCGAGGAATTTTCACTGGCGACACAGCTGGAATTTACCTGAGCAAATTTGACGTAGTGATACCTACTACTCCTCCGCCCTTCCATCTGGAAAAGACTTTAACTTCAATCAGTCGACTGGTCAAAATGGCGCCCAAAAGGTTATACTATTCGCATTTTGGCCCAGCAGATGACGCGGTTAAGAAATTGAAAGCCTACACGACTCAACTGAAACTGTGGGGAGAGATAATCTTAGACGGAATGAAAAATGGGGAAGAATTCGCAACAATCTATGAAAGAATCTTGGAAAGGGACGCTTCGATGAAACAAGTAGCTGACTTCATTGATAGTCATGTGGTGCTTAGAGAGATCAAAACACGGGACATTCAGGGCTTCATTGAATACTTCAAGAGATTTTCTGAAACCCATTCTAATAGCAAAATTCGCATCTAACGCCGTATTCATCGCATAACTTCAAGATTTTCAATTTCACTTTTTCAAAATAATCGTTTCTAGACCAGAATATGCTCTTGTACTCCGGTATCAACTCCGGATAGTGCTGCTTCAGAAAGCTGATGACAGAAGGCCACACGCCCCAGCGCATGTTGAGGCGATCTACCATGACATAGTCCACTTTCACTCGAGCGAGGCTTTGAATCATGGTGCAGAGGCTTTCCTCATTATCTGTGATATGTGGCAACATAGGCCCTAGAAAAGCGTATGTCATTATATTTCGGTCGTGAAGCTCCTCTAGGGCGGTCAGTCGCTCCTCTACTGGAGATGAACGCGATTCATACTTTTTTCTCACTTCGTCGTTAACCGAGGTGATGGTGAAGCCTACGTTGCACTCTGGGAACTTGGCAAGCATGTCGATATCTCTCAAAACAAGCGACGACTTGGTTTGAATGGTTATGGGAAAATTGTGTGCCAACAGTTTTTGCAGACATTTCCTAGTCAATTCGTACTTTTTCTCCAGAGGCTGGTATGGATCGGTGACCGAGCTCAAATATACAAGTCCCTTAGCCTTCTTGGAAAGCTCGCGAGCCAAAACTTGAGGCGCATTGATCTTCACGTCGACAAATTCACCCCACTCCTCTTGGTGACCTGTAAACCGCTTTATGAACCGTGCGTAGCAGTAGATGCACTTGTACTCGCATCCTCTGTACGGGTTGACCGCATAGTCTATGGCAGGAATACGTGATCGGCTGAGCATTGATTTACACAAGACTTCTTTGACTACTACCATGGACTTTGCTTTCCCTTATTTTCTTCTTCAGGCTTCGCGGTTCTCTAGTCAGAATTATTTCACTCTCAAAGCGTTTATTTCTGTCGCATCCTCAGGTGATCGTGCGGATTCAAATCTTTGGTGTAAACACCAAAATTGTTTATATATCCACCAAGAATCTTCCTTCATTAAAGGTGATTCAATGAGTAGGGGAAAAAGATTCCACAGACCTCCTTCAAAAGTCCCGCTTGAAAGAATCGACGAATACAGCTGGCGGATACCTCAAAAATACAAACCCGGCATGCGAGTTCCCGGCATAGTCTTCGCCGACGAAGACCTACTTCAAAAGATAAAAACGGACCGAACCCTTGAACAGTGCGCCAATGTCGCCCACCTACCCGGCATCTACAAACACGCCATCACTTTACCCGACGGCCATGAGGGATATGGCTTTCCCATCGGCGGCGTTGCAGCCACCGACTACGAAGAAGGTGTGATCAGTCCCGGCGGCGTTGGATACGACATCAACTGCGGAGTTCGTATGCTAATCTCAAACCTCTCTGAAGAAGACATCCGCCCCAAACTCGCTGAAATTACGGATGCTATGTTCACTAATGTTCCATGCGGACTTGGCAGTCGCCGAAAAGACTTTCGCTTGACCCCACATGAGCTTGATCGGCTGATGGCTGAGGGTGTGTCGTGGGTTGTGGATCAAGGGCTGGGCTGGCCTGAAGATGTTAAACATTGTGAGGAAAACGGGTGCATGGAAATCGCTAACCCCGACAAGGTTTCAACCACCGCTAAAAGAAGAGGGTTGACTCAAGTTGGTACTCTAGGTTCAGGAAACCACTTCCTCGAAGTTCAAAAAGTCGACAAAATTCACGATCCTCGGGTTGCCAAAACTTTTGGCGTCACTCATGTGGGACAGGTGACCGTTATGATTCACTGTGGTTCACGAGGATTCGGACATCAAGTATGCTCGGACTATCTGCGTGTCATGGAACGTGCAGTTCATAAATATAACATCGTTTTGCCAGATCGCGAACTCGCCTGTGCACCAGGCACCAGTAATGAGGCTGAAGACTACCATCAAGCGATGGCTTGCGCCGTCAACTACGCATTCAGCAACCGACAGGCGATTACGCACTGGGTACGCCAGAGCTTCGAACAGGTGTTCAAAAAGCCAGCAGACGAATTTGGTTTACACTTACTCTATGACGTAGCTCACAACATCGCAAAAGTGGAGGAGCATACGGTAGATGGACAACGGAGAAAGGTTTGGATTCACAGAAAAGGAGCAACAAGGTCGTTTGGACCTGGGCGTGTAGAAGTTCCCGCAGACTATCGAGACGTTGGACAACCTGTACTCATCCCAGGAAGCATGGGAACCAGCTCATGGCTGATGGTTGGCACATCTAAAGCCATGGATGTTTCGTTTGGATCCACAGCTCATGGAGCAGGCCGCATGATGAGTCGAACCGCTGCGAAAAGAAGGTTCTGGGGAGGAGACGTGAAAAAGGCTTTGGGACAACGTGGAATCACGGTTAGGGCTGCCAGTTCTATTGTTTTAGCCGAGGAAGCTGACCCAGCATATAAAGACGTGGACAGAGTGGCGAAAGTGAGCGACAAGGTTGGAATCGCAACTCGTGTGGTCCGCTTGGTTCCACTAGGGGTTGTCAAGGGATAAGCCATCCTTAGTTCTTCATCGAACCTTACCACCTTCTTTTTCTACTTCAACTGTTAGGCATAGTTTGAGAAGCGTTAAACGGAAGCTCTGAAAAGCTTTTGAGAACCGCTGACAAAATAGTCTTTGAGAGCGAGTGGTTATGAAGGCTGTGGTCAAGGGCATTACGCGAGAAAACTTAGATGACATTCCAGAACCTTGCAGAAGCTGTTTATACTGGGAGTTTCCCGAGGATTCCGAAAAGGCAAAGCTCCTGAAGTCAGAGTTGGTAAGAAAGAAGAAAGAGTGGTTTCTCCAAACGTTAAGAGAGTTTGGAAACTGCGGCAAAATTGTTTACTATAACAATAGTGCAGCGGGTTATGCTCAATATGGTCCCGTCACTCATCTTCCTAATATCAGTGGCTATGGGTCTAAGCTAGTTGGACGGTTAGAAGACGGCACCGTTTTTCTTTCCTGCTTATACATTACCAAGAAGGCTTTACGTGGGAGAGGCATCGGCATGAAACTACTTGAAAGCATCATCTTAGCCCTGAAGAAACGAGGCTTCAAAGCTGTTGAAACATTTGCAAGAAGAGGGTCGTCTAACAACCCTTCCGGACCAATCGAGCTCTATTTAAAAAAAGGATTTTACATAAGAGACGAAACAAACCCAGAATTTCCTCTTGCAAAGTTGGAACTGTAGTATCAAATCCTATTTTGATTGGTGTCTTTCGTAGTGAAACAGATACTCTCACTATCTTTTAGACAAAAGAATAAACGTCTCACCCCTTCTTTTTTTGCATGCATGCAAGTTATTTACTCTATAGATAGTACCATGCTCTAACAAAAGCTTCGACTAGCTTCACAGTCAAAGAAGCGATATTCGAAGGTTTTGTTTTTCCCTCTTTTTCATGGGACATAGGTACTCGAAGCTTAAGAATGGTGCTCAATATATGGTCCGCTGATCCATTTCGCTTCAAAACCTTGAGTCTTACGCAGGCCGTCTTTAGAGTTCCGAGAGATGCCCTTCCATAGGGTTTCATGTTGAGATCTGACCAAGCATCGTAAAGAGTTTTCGGAAACTTCTCTTCAAGTCTCTTTCTGAGAATGGTCTCAAGCAACTTGGTTGATTTGTTCGTTACTTCATCCCAGTCCTCGTTCTGAAATGCCAACCTAATTTCAGCTATTCTTTCACCTATTTCAGAGGGAACCCTTGCCGGCAGAACACTAGGTGGAAGGTTGATAGCATCAACTCCAAGTGAAGTCAATAGAATCTTTCTTGGAGGCTGCAACTCTATAAACCCAAGTGTCCTCAACCTAGCCAAGCGTGAAAGCAGCATATTGAATGATAGATACTTTAGAACCTCTGGAATGCACTTGCAGCAGTCACCGCCTAGCGTTTTCACGGCTTTGAGAATTTCTACATCAATGCTGTCCACGCCTTGCTCTGTAGTTATTAGAGCAGATATATCTGCCTGTGAACGACGATTAATGGTCTCGATAATAACACGGGCTCCATCTTCATACAACTGCGGATTTTCAGAGGCAAGTTGCTTCTCAATAGTTTCAATCGAGGGAGTTCTTCTCGTCCCGCGAGAATCAATCTTGTGGCCTTTGATATGATGCAACCATATTGTAGCCATCTCCGCGTCATGCTTGAGATTTATGGTTGTAGTGTCTTCATCTGGTTGTACAGTATTAGCTTCCAATATCCTGTAATATTGCGTTCTTTCATAAGGGCCCTCTGTATTGTAACTTATCTTGAGATCTTGAGGATTGACTAGATTACAGTCAATTTCGACGAGAAGTTCTCGACCAGATAAATCGGCCTTCTCAATTCTTGCATAATATAACGGTGCCACTATATGTATCGAATTCCTAATTCTATCATATCCTTCATGGGTTAGGTCAGTATGGTATCTTACAGCTTCTTCAGCATGCCTGAAGGGGAGAGTCTCGGACTCAAGTTCAAGGCTTATGTCGCTTGGCAGACCGAGATTCTCCTTTCCAACCACACGCCAAACGTTAACAGCCCAATCAATGTTGTAGAGCCACGGGGATTGTTCGCTGCCAAGGAACTCTCTCCGTCCAAAAATGAAAGAGCCAAATGCTTGATATCCATCGACCTCAAGAACTTGTTCCTTTACGAGACGCCCCAAAATTTGTTTGAAACGATCTATTGTGATTACAGCTGATAGAATGACGAAGTCGTCTTTTTCTACTTTTTTCTGCCAAGACGTTGGACTGCCAGAATGAAGTAACTTGATTAACGTGAGAAAGTTATACCACTCGCCTTCTTTGCTTGGTACATCTGCTCGTCTTGCTATTACGCTCTTGATCTCGGCTAATTTGTAGAGGTTTTTGTGTCGTTCAATCTCGTTTGAGATATTTTTGAGGAAACTCTTCTGCGCGGTCAAAGACAAGGTATCTCACTTTCCGAGAAGCAATATTGACAGACTTCAAGAAAAGCTTTGTCTAGATTGATGTAAACTGAATTATGCATGCATCAGGGCTTTTGAGCTTGTATAGTTTCAGCAATAACCCGCACATGCATATCCATAGAAACTATTTTAGTAATCACGACTTCATTAACTACTGATGAAAAATGTATGAGATCTTAGATGATTATCATCTTTTGACTCTCAAGAAAATTGAAAAAAATGTGTCCGCTCTTGATAAATCGAGTCTAAAAGGTCTCTTTGAGGAAGCTGACAGATATTACGACAGAAACCTTGGGGCCATCATTTCCGAGTTTCAATCTCGTGAAAGCACGAACATAATCCAATATCCCAACTTGGTTTCTGAAGAGTTCTCAAAAGAGTTATGTCTGTATGCTGACAAAATTGCAGTCAATGACCCACTATACGGGATACTCAACTTAGTTGATAAGGGCTTAGATATTGAATATATTAAGAGCGAATTAAAGAACAACCTCAGAAGCTATTTGGCAACGAGAAAACTGGTCGAAAACAACATTTTGTTTTATGTTCCCGTTGAGAAGATCCTAGTTCCTGCACGCGAAAAGATTTCTGAAGCCATAAAACTTGATTGTGAAAACTTGGGTTTTAGGGAAATATGCTTCGAAAACATTGAGGCTGAACTAGATGAAGGGAATATAGATGGAATACCTTATTCGTTTGTCTTTCTACGTCTTGGTTTGAAACCACCTAGCAAATTTTCATGCGCCCTGCATTTCACCACTATTTCAGGTCAAAAGGGCGAAATTGGACTTGAGATGAAGCCCGGCAAACCGTTCAGAGTAAGAACCCCCAAGACAACAAGAATACTGAGACCTCGAAGACTTCCAAAGGAAGCCATGGAAGCCAATGAGCATGTTAAGACTGGAGTTGAACATATTCTATTTTGGCAAGCTAACGAGATAATATCAAGCATATATCTAAATGGGTTGCTTAATGCGACTCCTATAGCGACTTCTGATGTTTCATGGAGGCTTCTTAACTGGAAATCTGGCAATATTGACACTGAGCTAAAAATAGCACCTGCACTCCTTGAGATCGACTTAAAATTTTTACACAATATCGATGTCGACTCCATCCTAACAATTAGAGAAGAAGAATCCACATTTGAAGATTTTAGATTAGCTTTTCGGGAATTTTGCCAAGATGTTAACTCGATGCCTACAACTGAGGATTTTAGAAAAGAAGTCCAGAGATTGAGGAAGAGTAAGATTGACCCACAACTAAGAAAGCTGGATCGCCAATTCACCAGTATTAGAAGACACCGTCTAAAGAGAGGTGTAGCTATAGGAATTGGCACTCTGGTAGGGGCCTTTATTGGACCATTTGGAATACCAGCTACTTTAGCTGGTTTAGTCGCCTTGTTGCGAGAAGATGCGGAGTTTGATAAAGACCTAGACAAACTTAAGGAAAATCCACTCTATTTCCTTTGGAGACTAAAATCCTTGTGATGTACGCGCATGTATGCTTTTATTCCTTCTTTTGTTGTGCTTAACGTTTTTCGTTGTTAGGGTAGCCTAAATGTGTTAGAAAGTGTGTCTTGTTTCCGATGCACGGGCATCGATGGATACTATACTTTTCTTAAGCCGGAATCTTCACGTTCATTTTTTGGGCTTGACCTTTCCAACCCAACTTAGTGTAGATTTGTGCTGTCTCGAATTTTTCCCAACTGAACCACTCGCTCAAAATCATTTCTCCCATAGAATATTCTCTCGCAAGATGAGAGGCCCGTTGCGCTCGGAACCAATGGTCGTAAAGGTATCTTCCAACCACATCTCCAACGCTTCTCACCAACCCATACGCCCATTGACGACTGAGAGTAGGCCTTCTCCCTCTTGGACTTGGGAACAACCACTCGCCCTTACAGTCTTTAATCCATTCAACCATGAGGGGAGCTAACGGTTCATCAAGTCGGATAGTAAACTCGTTTCTCACTGTGTCCTTGAATGTTCTGGTGATATACCGGCGTTGACCATACGTTAGTAAGTCACGGCCACAACCAATACACTCTCGGGTCCACTTCTCGTTTTCTTGGTGACAACTCGTACAAGAAATGTACTCCCCAGTTTTCTCGTAACGCTTCTCCAGGAGCATACCGTTGACGATAGTTATAGGGGGATCTGTGTCGTAACGGAAATTGAAAAACTCAGGCTTTAAGGCTAACACTTCTCCTATGCGTCCACCAGTTTCAAACAGGGTAGCTACGAAAGCCACGTTACGCTTCTGTCTCGGCGCGTACACGTCAACCTCTTTGACAGCTTCCACATGCGCGACTATTTTAGGCCAACCTATGAAGCCACGTGTTCTCTTGATGTCACGCTTAACGCTGTGTCTTTTGTACTCTCGCTTGTGGTAGCTGTTAGGACCCCAAACGCTGCGTTCTGGAAACCTTAACTCTTTTAGTTCCAAACTGTTCACCATTCATATTTTTACTTTTACTTACTTACTTCCTCCACCACTACATAGGCGACATTGACGGTGAAGTATGATTCAACATACAAGTGGAACCACACAAGAGGGGGGTGTCTCCACATCCCCATTAATTAAAGAAATAAAAGAAGTCGAAACCAATGGTCTTTTCTGGCTCGTTTCTCTCGATTCATTATGAATTGACGTTAGGTACATAACGTCAAGTGAACATACAAAACTTTGATTGTTATCCCAAAGGAGCGTTCTCCTGCCTTCTTTATTATATATATTAATTAATTCTATACTACCGGGAATTGTGTTTTTCAACTGTTTCACCTTTATGAACCATTGATTTCAGGAGTAATGTTTCATATCGTAGAATGGCTAACCCTTTCTGTGTTAGGTCCAAAACGTAGCTTCTCACACGGTCTTTCTTTCTAACGGCCTTGATTAATTCGTAAGCCTTCAGTCGCCTAATACTTGATACACCTTCGAAGGCATATTCTCGTTTTATCACTCTGCGGTCGAGAGGACCTTGCTCTTTCAACCGGTATAGAATGTCTAAGTCTATGGTTTGTAGTCGTCTTAGGACCCAGTCAAATTTGGGAGCTCTCTTCCCAAACTTAACGACTAAATCCTCTACGGTGCTATGCCTGGGTTTTTCTAATACTTCACTCACTCTTTAAACCGCTCCTTTTCTCCCTCTTTCTGTTTTGCGTCAAAGCGTAGCGTAAGAAAGAGTAGGCTGAATGTTATGGCTATTGCAGAGGGGTTACTCATGGTCCAAGCGATACAGTACAAGTAAATCATTACTAAAGCGAGAACATTTGATGCCTGGATTTTCAAGATTTCAACCTCTCTGGTTTCCAACCCCCTTGCTCCCTCATTTTCCTAAGTTTCTCAAAGTCTTCATCAAATCGTCTACTCGCCTCGGCCCTCTCAAGTTCCTCTTCTCGCTGCTGTTCCTCTACAAGTCGCATTAACTCCTCTTTTTTCTGCAGCATGCCTGGGATACGCTTTAAAGCGAGAAAATCCCAAATACCTTTCCGCGTGTGTCGGTGACCTTCTCCCATAAATAACAGCCTTGAGAATTTCCGTGTTAGATATTTAACCGCATAGACTTCCGACTGTTGTATATCCCTATATAATTCAACCATTTTTGGAGTTGCGTGATACACTGGACGTTTTGGAAGCATGTCTAAGATTTCTTTTTCTCGGTTGAGTAGGTGTAGAATATACTCGATTTCTGCTTTGGTTAAACGTGGTCTAACTTCATTCTTCATGTTTACGGCCTCCAAAACCGAATAGGAGAAAGCTGAACAAATAGCCCATTAAGACGCTTACCATGAAGCAGCATGGAACGGATGCAATCAGACCTAACGGATCGGGTAAGTTGAAGCTGAACGCGGTTCTGTGGAATGTGAACAAAATGAAGAATAGCGTAACTTGAAAAATTTTCCGAATCCAACCCTTCACTAATTGGCTCATTGCAATCCCTCTTCATTTGTATCCCTTTTGTTTACGCCAAAACCGTCGAACACTTGGAGGAGACTTTCCACCCCTGGGTCTACCGCGCTTACGTTTACCCATCTTCTTATTATGCCCCTTGTACGTTTAAAAGACGTTTAGATACTATTGGGTTGAGAAACTATTTATTCTTTTCAAGAAAAATCAGGTGTTTTACACATTTTCATGTGAAAGTGCCACAACATGCCAATGTTGGATTTGTTAGGGTAACCTAACAAAAAATGAAAGGGAAGATTGCATGCATGCTTTTCAAATGATTTCCAATAGTTATCTAGAGTTCATAAGAAATAAGAACGCTGAATCTGATATGCATGCAAGGTAATATCATGTCTGAACCTGTGCTTGAAGAGAAAATTCTAAGTCAGGAGAAAGCTGTAGTCAGCCTTATACCGAAGCGGGGTCGTGGAGGCAGGTTTCTCAGAGGTTTCTCATTGATACTCGGCGGGGCCGTGCTCCGACATTTCCAAACAAGTAGTTTTCTAAAATCTTTCAAGACAGAGGACGCTGAAGCAGGAGACATCAAAGACATATCCGATAAGGTATTGAAACTCCGTGAACTAACCCTTACTAACAAGAACTTGGTAATGTTGTACCGGAAAGGCACTTTGAGGAAGAAAGACAAATTGATAGGTTTACCTTTGGAATATGCAAAATCAGTCGAGGAGAAGGGACGCATGAGGAAGTTCTTGCAGGTCAGATTTGAGGTGCCAAGCGAGGAAAAAAAGCCAATAAACTTTGACCTAAAGATGTGGGTAAAGAGGCGCGAAGTTTGGCTAAACGAGTTAAGCTGCATTATATCGCTTAGGCAACACTGATCATATTGTGAATGCTTACCGAGCGAATTCTCTATCCTTTGCATGCATACAGGTTAGAAAAAAAGAAGGAAGATAGAGCCGGGTTCAAATCCCGGCTACTTGAGCTTTAAGGTTTCTTCCACATGCTTCAAAACTTGAGGCTTCGCGGTCTTCTTTGCTTCCTCGTAGAGCTTCATGTCGTACTTGTGGAAGAGACACAGCATAGCTACTTCAACTAATTCGTCAACGGTTAGGCCGTATTTTTTGCCTTGCTTCTCCAGGAACGCATACTCTTCGTCGGATAGAGGGAGCTCTCTTTTGCCTTTGCCTTCCTCATAACCGGAAAGCACACCATACTTCTTGAATATTAGCTTCAGATCATAGGCTTCCATAACCATCTCTGAAGTTGCTGCGTCAACATCTGCTCGGACATGATCAACAACTATGTAGGCTATGGCTTCTGCAAGGTCTTCGTTGTCAAAGGTTTTCAAGTATTTGGTGATTTGCACTGGCAGTTTCACGGTTACTTCTACAAGTTCTTCTTTCTTTTTGCTCATGTTGTTGTTCACCTTTTTCTTAGAGTATTATATTATCATATAAACACATATAAATACTTGTTGCATACTATAACCTATGATAAACCACAAAAGGAGTGATGATATATGACAACTGAGGAGATTGAAATGGTCCGACGAGCGGTTAGTGTAACTCTGCCAAAAGAATGTATTAACTGGATAGATGAAAAAGTTAAAACACGTACATATGCAAGTCGTAGCCACGCAATAGAAGTTTTGATTCTTGACAAAATGAAGAAGGAATAGAAATGAAAAAGGATTAATAAGAATTGAGAGGTAGATTAAGAGTATGAAACACAGAAAGGCGTTGTTCATTAGCGTATGGGTAATTGCTCTTGGTATTGTTCTTTGGGTTAGTGGTCAAATAATCGGTGGTCAAGGAATAATCTATCACGCTGGTGGTTGGTGGAATCCTAGTTGGTATGAATTAACATGGGCTTTCTATCTAGGTGTTGGATTAGCGTGGTCAGGAGTAATAGCTCTAATTCTTGGAGTATTTGGGATAGTTACAACTGCCATGAAAGAGTACTTGGATAGAGAGAAGGAACAGTCGACTTAGTATCTGTGGACATAAATGAATTGCACGCATGCATGCTATAGCTAAACTTAAAGAAAAGAAGGAATAGCCTTCCTTAAGCACAAAAAAAGGGGGATCTTGCGGGGAGATATCTCTACTGTTCAGGGGTTTGATACAAAACGAAACTAATGTTAATCTGAACTTTATTCAGGCAATTTCCTCTTTCTTTTCGGAACATATTAACACGCTCAAGTCGAATCGCCATAAATCAAGTATGATTGCAAAAGACAATCAGTTTCGTTTAACGAGAAAAAAACCTCAAAGGCAGCAACCACGATATGAAGATATGAGGTGTATTTTTGCCTCTTGCAAAACGATGGAGCGCTTTCGATGAAGAGAACATTGATAGAGAATGTGACACTTATGGATGTTATGAGTTAGGCGATAAGAACAAGGAAATTGTATACATTGGGCAGGGTCGAGTAATACAGAGACTTGTGATTCATTGGAGAGATGTAGAAGGCAAACCGAGAATCTCATACTATCGTTGCACCTATTGTGGAAGTAAGAGAAGAGCTATACGAATGGAAAGAGTTGAACTACAGCAATATGAATATTTGTATGGAGAACTTCCGCTATACAATAGAATTGGTTGGATAAATCCCTAAACCTTCCCCTTTTTTCTACTGAATAGAACAATGTTTCTGAAGTTTTAAATGCTGAAGACCGCATGCATGCATAGTTTACGTTTGTAAAGGCGTATCTATACTTTTGCCAAAATGTTTAGACACATTCAGACATGAGAAGATTGCATGCATACATATAGTATAGAAAAAAGAAGGAATTAAAGTTTCATTGATATATCAATACCTTATTAGTCGTCGACATAAATGACCTTGCGAGCTTTCGCGGCCATTTCAGGCAATAATTCCCTTAATTTTTCTGGATAACCTTTAAACCCATGAGATGGATAGAATACTATTGTTTTTGGAGTGTTGTTTGCCCTCTCGAGATATCTCTCATAGACCTTTTTCCTGCGCGAATCTGTAAGATACTCATATATTGGTTTCAATTCATTGATTTCCCCTTCAGACAAATTGTCTTTAATTTGGCCAGACTTGCTGAAAAAGTTTAGCGTGAAAAACAGGTCCTTTAGGCTATACGGTTGCAAAATCACATCATGAAGCTTTGAAAGTTGTCTGAACCTTTTCGTTGCTTCGGCATAAATCATTCTTTCAGGAATCGAAATGCCTGGATATTTTGAAGCCATTTTGATTCTTGTGACTTGAAGTACCATTTCATAAGCATTTTTTCTCTCGCTCTTGTTGGGTTGCTTATACAACCGCTTCAAAAGTTTGAGTAGAAAATTTCTATAGGTTCGTATCGTCTCTTTTTCATTCTTGTTAAACTTCGAGAGAACAGAAGAATCCCATAGATGCTCAATTGCTGCGCTGATTTTGGCTAATGCACGACTGTTCTCTGGTCTTTCTAATGTCGTTTTGAGATTATTTTGGAAAGCTCCAAGGTCTTCGGTTAACACCATCCATCCAATGCCCGCGGGAAAGATGCCCGCGCTCTTCTTATCAGACGCGACCATTTTTTCTAGTCTTCCTTGCATGAAATTTAGAACATCATTGAAAAACAATACCTCAACACTGATTTCCTTCATATAATATCTTCGACTATCCACATCTCTGCTGACTAGTCTTAATTTTTGTAGATTCTTCAAATAGTTGGAAAGCGCTCTGGGACTTAGGCTTGTTTCACTACGCAAGGCTCCAAACTTTTTTTCTCCGTCCTTTAGACAAGCCAAGATTTTTATTTCTCCAGGTCTTAGGCCAGGCAAATGTAGCACCAAAGGTATAGTTACTATACCAAGGGTATATAAGAATTGTCATTCGTATCTTAATTGTGGAATGGAATTTTGCCTGCAAGAATAGAACGAAAAATATTGAAAACTGGTGATTCAAAGGTAGCAGCTCTACCGCCTGACTGGCTACGAATGTTCAAGTTAGACATTGGCGACAAGGTTGATGTCCTCTACAATTCCATAGTTATCGTGAAGCCAAAGGGGTTCAAACTGGACGCGGATTTTCTCAGAAAAGAATTCGATTTGATAATGCGACTTGAGGGGGCTTCTGAAAAATGACCAATGAATTTGTCAAAATCAGAAAAGAAACTCTAAGGAAGGTCAAAGAGGGTTTAGGCGAAATGTTGGCGATCTTAAGATCTGAAAGAGCGCCCATTCAATGCTCAGAATGTCAATTTTGGGCCGGTAGTTGCGGAAAAGGCAGAGTCAACAGAACCGCATCATCCGAGGCTTGCGAGATTTTTCAACCCAGGGGAGGTTTCAAGCATGAGTGAACTAGAATTTCTATGCAAGATGAGAGATGGCCTACAGATGGCTGTTGATGGAATCACGGAATATCTTGACAGCAAGACACCATACGAGAAAACAGTCAAACATGACCCGAAAGATTTTGATAAGCTGTTCTGGGAAACAAAACAAGGCAAAAAAGGACCCTTTGAACGGACAAGTAAAAAAGCGAATAACGGCAACGACATATTCCAAGCACTACAAACAATCTTGAAAAAACATGGAGGATTCCTTCAGCTAGGGTCCTACAAGTATTGGTTTGACAATCAAGACGATAAACAGAACATAATTGACCGCAGAAAGAAGGGTGTTGAAACAACCAAGAAAGTTTCCGAAGAACCCCAAGGCCCTATCCCGTTGACACAGAAAGCTTCTTCGTCAAAAATTGATGATGTCAAAGCCCTCTTTTCGAAAGACTTGGAAGATATGCTAACCTTCGAGGAAACAGGCGAGTTCATTGTAATTAAGCCACGCCAATATTTGGGTTCAGATGACTTTACGAAGATTGCAGCAGTTATCAGAGGCATTAGTGGCGAGTACGTGAGCGCTGGAAAACAATCCCATTTCAGAGTTCCAGTCAAGTAAGGAGCCCCCTATCATGGCTAAAAAGAAGCATGAGGTTCTCTACAAAGATTTTTGTAAAATCCGCGACGAAATGTGTCAGTCATGCCCAAATTATACGACATGCCCTGCATCGCCTACATGCTTCAGCCTTTTGCTAAAAAGATTAGGCTTCAAATTCAAGCGACCAAAGAAACGAGAAAAACACCATGCCTAAATACAAAGAATATTGTAGCGACTGTGCTAGATATCAGACTGTTGACTGCCCAAAATGTGAATTTCGAGAAGGTAAGTTGAATACCGCGGCTTGTATGGCTAGTGATGATCCTTGCGAGTTGTTTGAATCAAAAAATGGTGTCAACACTGAAGGTCGAGAAAGTCAAGCCGACATGTTGGTGAAACTTGCTCTCACAAACATTAAAGAACTATTCCATGATAACCGAACTGTACCCTATATACGGTTAGCAAACAGCAATGTCACATCAACAGTCAGAGTTAGATCTCGCGAAACTAAGAGTTGGTTAGCTGGCTTATTATGGAAAGACCAACAGAAAGCAGCAAATCAAGAAGCTTTAAGCTCTGCGTTAAACGTGCTTGAAGCCCAATGTCAAGAAGGCCCCGAATATAAACTATACAATCGCATAGCCCCAGGAGAAGACGGCAGCATCTGGCTTGACATGGCTGACAAAAAATGGCGGGCAATACACATCACTAAAGAAGGCTGGCAAATCGTTGACAACCCTCCCGTATTATTTCGCAGATATAGCCATCAGAAGGCAATCCCAGAACCAGTTAGAGGAGGAAAAGTTGAGGATATACTTGAATTTGCTAACATCAAGGATGAAGGTGATAAACTTCTCTATGTCGTAACGATGATAACTGAGTTAATTCCAGACATCCCTCATGTCATCATAATTCTTTTTGGTCCTCAAGGCAGTGGCAAAACATGGGCTCTCAAAGTGATGCGAGTTTTAATTGATCCAAGTCACCTTGACCTGTTAAACCTCCCAAGGCGAGAACGCGAGTTAGTTCAAAACCTCGATCACCATTGGTGTAGTTTCTACGATAATGTTGGGCGTGTACCAGAACGAACTAGCAATGTTTTCTGTAGAGCCGTCACTGGTGCCGGTGTAAGTAAGAGGGCCCTCTACACTGACGATGACGATGTTATATACAGTTATCACCGTTGCATTGGTTTGACCGACATCAATATCGCTGCTGAACGAGGAGATATGCTTCAACGATCCTTGCTCTTGGGTTTACAGGGAATTCCTAAGAATACCCGGAAGACTGAGAAGAAATTAACCAGGGCTCTTGAGAAAGCGCATCCACGGATATTAGGAGCTATGCTTGACGTTTTAGTGAAAGCCATTAACATTTACCCCAAGGTGAAACTTGACGGTTTGCATAGAATGGCTGATTATTTAGTATGGGCTTGTGCTATCACCGAAGTAATGGGGATAGACAAAAAAGTCTTCTTAGATGCTTATGAAGAGAACATTCTTAACCAAAACCTCGAAATGGTGCGAGCGAGCCCTATCTCTGATGCTCTCATTAGCTTGATGAAGGAACAACCTGACGGTCTTTGGGAAGGGACCCCGTCACAACTGTTTTCTGTGTTGGAAGAGAAGGCGAAAGAACTCAAAATCAGCACACGCCAGAAGGCATGGCCTAAAAAACCTAATGTGTTATCCCGTCGGCTTAATGAGTTGGCGCCTTCATTACCGAGTGTAGGGTATGAGGTTACAATAACTCGTACAATCAAGGAGCGTTTAATCCGTGTGTGCTCTGTTGATATTGACCGAAAAACTTGCGCGAGTATCGTTAATACCGTACATACCGTCATGCCTGAGTCAATTCACCATGGGAAACATGACGATATTAACGGTATTAACAGTACTTTTGAAAGTTTTTCGGGTCATATCAAGGAGCCTGTCACACTTGGAAAAGACGCTTCTAAAGGCCCAATTCCACTTAAACAAGAAAAGAAAGAAGCTGTCAACATTGACAAAGCCTTCCCTCCATTAGGTCCAAAAGAAACACTCATTCTCTTACGATCTAAATGGACCCGGGGAACAAGCAAGGAAACACAGGAACAAGAATTCTTACAGCTCATTCACCAAGTTAGACCAGACTTGAATAAAAAAGAAGCTGGAACCCTTTTCGCCAAGCTCATTGAAGACGGTTTACTGGTGTACGAAGGGGGTTGGTTGGTGTGGGTAAGGTGATGTAAATGAGTGAGCTTGTAGACGTAATACGACCTGGAACCACGCGTGGCCTCGATTTTGTAACCATTGATGAATTGAGGAAGAGAACAGGTATTCAACCAGATTCGGTTCTTAAGTTTGCTTTGAGTGAAATGCTCTGTAACAGCTTGGACACAGATGCAACTGAAATCAACATTAGAATACGGATAGAGCAGGAGCAAGGTTTCTGTCGGCTGGAAGTCGGAGACAACGGCAGTAAACAGCTTTCTCTAAAAGACATCAAACTGATACTTGATTTTGACAGTAAAGCATCATCTAAAAGAGGGTTCCACATGGTTTCACGTGGCTATCTTGGAAACGCACTCAAATGTATCATAGGCTATTCCTATGCTCTCGCTGAGTGGAGGGACCGTCCTACCTCCGACGTCATAGTGGAGAGCCACGGTCTTGAATATAGAATCACCCTGAAGCCAGATAGAATAAAAGGAGTTATCAACTCGGAGATTGTGACCACAAAAAGAGAAGATGATGGATTTACCACTTTTGTCGTGAGAATACCAGTAGAGGATATAGAAGGTGGTCCACCAAGCGAGAAACCGCATCCCTCCAGGGCTGACGTATTGGAGAATCTGATATTCGCAACGAGCATGGTTAACCCTACACGGAAGATCAGCTACGACATGGACCGATACGGAAACAAAGGAACATTTGGCTCGGAAGAGGAAGTTGAACCCATTAGAAAGGTGACTTCGACCTTATGGTATAGTGTTAAACAGTTTCAGTTTCTCTTTGAAGATTTCCTCAAGGCAAGACCCGAAACAAAGCTCAAGGATTTCATAGCCCTTTTCAGAGGGTTCACATCAAAGAAGATTATCGGGGAAATTCTGCAAAAACTCAGTTCCGCGAATCACGATTCGCAGGATAGCGACGGTGTACAATTTTTCCCAACTACTCCCATTAGGACCCTTTCGAGACAAATGGCAACAAGGCTCTATATCATAATGAAGGTGATGTCTAAACCGATTCCCAAGAACAAGAGGAGCGTCAGATCGGTTTTAGGCCATGTCGGTAAAGAATCATTAGAGAAGCTCCGTGAACGATATGGATGGAAAAGGCTAAAGTACACTATGACACCAGGCATCCGAATTGAATGTCCAGAGTGGAATCACCCGAACAATCCCTGTAGCAACATAAACCACGTTGAGTTCCCATTTCTCGTAGAAATTGCAACATTTGACCGAGAGGAAGATGGGAAAGGTCTCAAAATTTATCAATGCGTCAACTACATGGCTTCAATGGAAGATATTTTCTCCAGACTCTTCAACATTAACTATCGCTTGGGTAGAGTTGGGATAACACAGGGTTCACCGGTTACAGTAGTTGCACATGTTATCTGTCCCGTTTTGAAGTGGTTGAATTATGGTAAAAGCGAATTGGATGAGTGAGTTAGATGAATAGACATAGTGACAGCATTAAATCAGTCATGGAAAAAGCCTTTGACAAGATTCTACCGATTCCAAAGACACCACGAGTTTACCATGCTCCTTCGCCACCAAGACCGTTGACGTGGGTTCCCCATGGCACACTCGGAAACTACCTCTATGAAGAACGCCTTACCCGTTTTGCAGAGGAAATTAGAGCAACAAACTCTCGGAGAACCCATCCAATAAAACCTTCATCAAGAGGTTGGTGTTATCTACTGGAACAGCTTGGAAAAATCCACAAAGGAGAATTTAGCGCATGTCAAAAGGCAATAAACGACTGTAGAAAGATTGGACTTCTACCCGTAGACTTTGTGGCTGAGGACCAAGACACCACTCGACACTTCAAAGGCATACATGTGGCTTCTAATCCCAGTGTTCAACTAAAACATTTGAAGAACGACGTTGACGAGATGCTTGACAACCTACCCTCCCAGACTACGGATTACTGGATGAATGAAGAATACTACGTTATGATGTGTGTGGAGAAAGGAGACATCCTAAATCTATTCAAACCAATATGTAGTGAATACCACGTCCCCATAGTATCCTCAAAAGGTTGGGCTCCCATTCTACTCAGAAGCCACATAGCAAAACTAAGCATAAAAGCTGAGAGTAACGGGTTAACACCTGTGCTACTCTTATTCTATGACCACGATCCTGCTGGCCTCAAAATCTCAAAGACCTTTAGGAAAAACCTTAGAGACTGTGCAAGGGGAACGGGTTGGTATCCGAATGTCATAAGAATCAACAGGTTCGGATTGAACAAAGAAGATATTGACAAACACGGTCTAATGTGGATAGAGAACCTTAGAACAGGCTCGGGAAGGCAATCGCGAGATCGTGATTACAAACTTAAGTATGGGCTAAGAAAGTGTGAATCTAACGCTTTTTTCAAAAATGATGAAACGTTGAAAATTGGAGAAGAAATCTGTAGAAGTGCGATAGAGCAGTATTACGGGGAGGATGCAAAAGAACGTTTTAGGGAGAAAGAGGAAACTTCGAGACAGAAACTTAATCACGTCTACGATAACCCTGTGTGGACCAACTTTCACGAAAGCATTGACGAGCTTATAGAATCCGTCACCGTGGAGAAGCCTGAAGATGAAGAGCCTAAAGAAGTTAAGCTGGAAAAAGAAACTATCGTTTTTGTTGATGACAAGTATTATGGGCTATGTCCTAAATGTCGTACACAATTCAACTACAGCTCTAAAGATTATGGCAAACTTGTGAGATGTAGAGACTGTCACCTACTAATGCGATTAAAGTTTAAAGAAAGGTGAATGTTTTTGAGCAAAAAACCTAGGGCTCTGGTAATAATTCCGAACGAGAAAACCCAAGACTTAGGCGATTTGTTAGCCATAGCCCGGGCTGAAGCTCAAAAACGAGAACATACCCATGAGAATGTTAACGTTAAGAGCTTATCATTCATTCCTGAATGTGGCGTCTATGTAGCTGTTTATGAAAGGTGTTCAAACAAGCCTGATGTAAGGCGAAGGAAAAGAGGTGACACATGACCAAAAGTGACGAAGGAATTGACCAATTAATCAGGCGAGTGGAAAAAATGGAAGTAATAGTGGCGATGATCAAGAAACAGCTTGAGGCTTCTTCAAAGCCTTAAGCTCCGTTTTCATAGCCACAAGTTCAACACGTAATTCTTCAACCATACCTGCTAGGCTCAGGTTTTGCGCTTGCAACTGTTCTATTTCTGATTTCATTTTCGCATGATTGTTAGCTAGAATCTCCCGGGCAAAGTTGATTCTCATGTAAACCTCTGCTAATTCTTCAACATCGTGCCTGTCATAATATGATTCGCGGCTACCCTTCAGCTTGTGGCCCATGAACTGTTCTTTATGTTCATCGTCAACGCTTGCGCGGCGTGCAACCTTTCTAAACGCTTTGCGTAGGCTGTGAGGCCACATGCAACGTGCCGTCTTTTTTCCCAAACTTCTTACAGCGCAGCGTCGAAACTTTCTCCAAATGAAACTAGGATTTACCGGCAACCCTGATCGAGTGTAGAACAGCACCGCGTCGTCACTTGAGTTCTTATGGAACAAGTCACAGTATTGCCTTAGCACTTGAACCGCTTCGCCTTGTAAGCCCGTATAGTAGAATGGTATTTCATGGCTTGCCAACTTAATGTCTAAGTCTGGTGTAACTTTCAGCATTAGAGGAATCTTAGGTTCTGGGTATAGCTGTTCTCGAACATGGCCAAACTTGAGGTGACATAAGACATTCTCTCTTACACCTGCTTGAAAAGCTAAAAGAAACATAGCTCTGTCTCGTAGATGGCCTGCAGCGTCAATAACTTGGTACGTTTGAGTTTTGTCTGGGATAATCTCGTAGCTTGCTTTCTTAGCCTCACGCTTGATGTAGTGTTTGCCACCTCGACCACTGTCAAAGGGTAGTTGTTCACCGTCTTTGTTGCGGTAGAAACTCTTGAACATACCCAGCGCCGTTGACGCTTTCGCTGACATTGATCCTTTGAAAGTGCTGATCCAACGCCACGCAAGATCTCTAGCCTCTCGCCTAGACAGGTCCTGCCACTCTGCAGGTGTAACATTCATGTCTTCACAGAAGTCCATAAGTAAGCTGCAGAAACGGTTTCTAGTTCCTTTTGGACGGTCTTTAAGCCACGTTTCAACTCTAGGATGTGCGCGTATGAAAGGTTCATACTTCCATTCACGTTTAACCATTCCTAATCACCACTGTTAATGTAGAATTTAGCCTTTATAAAAGTTATCTATTGACTTCTTGCTAAAGCGAACAGATACTCCTGTGCATACCCCGCGTATCGCCCAAAATATCTCTGTCCAAACAAGCTAATCTCTCTGTATTCATGAGGTGTAAGCGATCTTTTGTTTCGAATTTTTTCGATGAACAACGGTTCAAAATGGCTAGAATAATATTTTAGGATTATGCGTTTCATCCAAACGTCTACGGGAAACGCCTCGAGTTTGTCTAAAGAGAAGAGGAGGATGCAGTCTGCAACTTTCTGTCCAACGCCGGGCAGTGACAAGAGTTCGTTTCTAGCGTGTTCATAATCTGTTTTTCTCAAAGTTTTCAAGTCAAACTCTTCTTTGTGTATAATTTTGGAGGTTTTCAAAACTCGCTTTGCTCTGAATCCTAGCTTACACTTTCTCAAGTCTTCGATATTTGAGTTAGCCAAGTCGGTGGGTTTGGGAAACGTGTAGAAATCATAGCCGTTAAATGCTATTTTTGTTCCAAACCGTTTGGATAAGTTGAGAATCGTTTCTTTGATTGCTGGAATGTTCTTGTATGTTGCGCAGATATAAGAGATTAGGCATTCCCATGGTTGTTGTCGGATGATTCTTAGCCCAGAGAAGCGTTGGATAGCTCTTCTTATGTGCTCATCTCTACTGATTTGGGACAGTATGTGCGGTAAGTTGTCATCCAACCTGAAGTAGTTCTTCGCAAAGTCAGCATTCATTTCCTCAGGAAAAGTTTGAAACCACAACTTATCGGCAATCTGTCTAATCTTAACAACTTTTTCATCGACAATACCATACCACCAGTCGCCCAGTTTTCTCCATCGAAACGACTGACCACATCTTAAGGTATGCTCTAAACTGAAGGGTGTGACCAACTGATTTAGTTGAATCTTCAAGTTAGCATCAAGGTTTTTGAACAACGCACATTAAATAAGCATTTCTTTGTTCACAGTTTCGCCCTTAGAAGGTTTTCTTCGTGTCTTCATCGCTACAAAATCGAGTTTCCACGCTGTCAGTTTCTTTTTTTGATGCAAGCCTTTACAAGTCTATTATTGAAAATATATCACTGAGTTTCTTATATAAGAAAAGGCAACCATGCGAACTCGGTTTGAAGGGTATAATATGCAGGCGAAAATTGTCAGTATCGTAGGTCTTGAAGGTTTTCCCTTAGTGAGAGCCGGAGACAATCTAGCGAAAATAATTGTTGAAACTGCGAAAAAGAACAGCGTATCTATAGACAATGGGGACATTGTGAGTGTTGCTCAAAAAGTGGTGTCAAAGGCAGAGGGAAGGATATTCCATTTGAAAGATGTGAAACCGTCTGAAAGAGCGGAAGAAATAGCGAAAATTACGTTAAAGGACCCTAGGCTCGTTGAATTGGTGTTGAGGGAGGCGAAAAGAATTGTGAAAGTTTCTCCAGAGATACTCATTGTGGAAAATGAAAGTGGATTGATATGTATAAATGCGGGAATAGACAAATCTAACGTACCTGGCGAAGACTCTTATGCGCTCTTGCCCAAGAACTCTGATGAATCCGCGAAAAGAATACGATCCGAAATCATGAAATTAACTGGCAGTAGAGTAGCGGTCGTTATATGTGACACATACAGTCGTCCGTTTAGAAGAGGGCAAGTTGAGTTCGCCATAGGGATAGCTGGCACTAATCCGTTCAAGGATTATCGGGGTCAAGGAGATCTGTTTGATTATGTATTGAAAGTGAAAAATGTTGCCATAGTAGACGAGATTGCTTCCGCTGCGGAGCTGGTTATGGGGCAAGGAAAAGAAGCCATACCAGTAGTTATTATCAAAAACTTAACTCGAACGGAACCAAGCGAGACTTCTTCAATAGAGGATCTAGCCATTTCAAGAGAAGAAGATCTATTCAAGGAAACCTTGTAAGCGATCATACGCTCATTTGTAGGAAGGGATTGCTCTTTTTCTCTTTGCCTATTGTGGATGTCGGACCGTGCCCTGGGTACACTTTCACGTACTCTGGTAGTGTTGCTAGTCTATTGATGGAGTGCATGATTTCTTTGTAGGATGCGCCTGGAAGATCGTATCTGCCTATAGACCCTGCGAACAAAGTATCTCCAGTGAAAACAACATCATCGCCTAAGAGGGATATGCTGCCTTTGCTGTGTCCCGGTGTGTGAAGAACCCTGAGCGTAGTTTTTCCGAACTGGATAACGTCTCCTTCATGAAGCATTTTATCAGCTGGCAGAGACATCATATGAAGTCCAAACAGTTTGGGCAAGTCTCCTGCAGTATCAGTTAACATCGGTGCGTCGTATTCATGAATCAAGATGAGCGCGCCGGTTTCTTGTTTGATAATTCTATTGCCTCCTATGTGGTCGGGGTGGCCATGCGTATTTACAATGTACTTAACTCGTAAATTATGCTGGTTTACCTCTTTTAGAATTCTCTCTGCTTCCTTCTTTTCTTCGAATCCAGGGTCAATGATTAATGCTTCTTTGGTTTCAGCGCAGCCTACGACGTAACAGTTCGTGTACAGTGTTCCAAGAGTTAACATTTTTATAATCATTGGCATTTTTCATAGAAAGATTTGGCGTTAAAATATGTTTCTTTTATGAGCGTTCATATCTATCGTGGGATGTATGATAATTTTGTTACGTTATTTGCGTGTTTCTCTCTCTTATTATACCCCTCTATGCGCGCGGAATCCGTGGTCTGAGATAGTCGTGACCGTTGTGTCTTTCTCATGGAGTTTAGCTGGTTGTTTTTCTTGTGAGTTCTAGTGCCTTTAGTTGGGTTGAGACAAGTATGTTGCCTTTAACGCCTTCTTGCCAGAGTATTTCGAGGGTTTCTCTGGGCGGGGTTCCCAGAAGCTCCGAAGCTTCTCGTAGAGAGACCTCGCCTTCCTTGTAGAGCTGGGACACGTATTGTTTAACCCCTAGGTGGAGAAGCTGTCTAATCACCGTTGACTCATCTAATCCCTCTTTGTTGACTCGGAATTCTATTACTTTAAGAAGATTTTTAGGAATTCGTGTAGTTTTTGGAATCATACTCAAAGAGATTCACCTCCCCTTTCAATCTCAAGTTTAGAAAGGATGTATTCTTCGTCACTGACCATCGGTTTGATGTTCTCTAAAAGCTCCAAAGCTCTCTCTTTATCTATTCCACCCATCCTCCAAGTGTAGATTACTAAGGCTGTAGGTGTAATGCAAGGAATGCCTATCTCCTTCATTTTCTTAATGAATTTCTGGTCGTCGCTGGCGATGGCTGTAAATCCTCCCTTCTGAAACAGGCTGTAGACGTCAACCTCTCCCCCTTTAAGCCTAAGTGTTTCTGCGACATGACGAATCTCAGGGGACGTATGCTTTGGTTTAACCATGATTTTTCCTGCTTTAATATTCTTCTCGATTTCTAACGGATCGGGATAGCCATAGGCTTTGCCTTCATCTACGGTTTCTGTCTTGACTATTTCTGGTATGATCACTTTTGTGTGCATTGAGACTTCTCCTTTTGCCTTTCCCTTCGTCAATTTGATTAGGCAGTCAGAGTCCATAATGATCTTCATATTATAAAGTAATTAATGTATACAATTTAAGGTTTTCTTCCTAACGTTTAGAGATTGTTATAGGCGAATGATTAAAATAACGATTTAAAGTGAGTAGAGTTTTCAGTGACGAGGTTCTTTCAGTCCTATAGCTGTGAACCAGAGTTTTTGGCTGAACTCTTTTCGGGTTGTAGATTCTTCTTCCATCAATTTTTGTGTGTATGCGCATTGGTGGGTAGGCCCCTCTATTTGCGGTCAAATACTGTTTGGTATTGTCTATTTTGAGTGATGTTACGTTATTTGCGTGTTTCTCTCTCTTATTAGACCCCCCATATTTTTTTGGTGTGTTTCTGGCTATAGCGTTGATGAGGCTATTTTGGCGGTAAATCCGTAGAACCATCGTCACAAACAACCTCCTGTCAACATGCTTCGCGTGTACAGTTAAGATTTTGTGAGTTGGTGTTAGTATGGGTGCATTTATATGTGGGTATGTGGGTATGCACTACTTGGTTAAGGCGACTTGGGATGGTTGAAACAACTTATCATAAAAAGAAGATCTATGTTCCAGCTGGGGTGAGAGAGAAGATTGGTTTGAGAAATGGGGACAAGCTAACTTTGGCGGTTTTAGACAGGAAAAGTTTTAAGGTTGAGTTAAAGCGAAAAACGGCTGATGAGCAAATTCTCGATGCCTTGGTGAATGCTCATGAGATCGGTGTACCGAAAGGCTTGACAAGAAGGGAAATTTATGAGGATATTGGTTGATGGCATCGATGTTGCTCAAAGTGTCCATGCTCAGAAGAGTATCTTGCTTGACACCATGATTCTGTGTTACGCCCACGACAGTTTAAACACATATCATGATGAGGCATCCCTTATCATCAAGGCTTCAATAAGCGGTTTAATCAAAACTTATGTTTCTTACCAGAACCTCTTGGAATTCTACTCCGTCATGACGGGAAAAAGAGTGAGGAAACCGCTAACTCCAAAAGAGGCCGCTGAACTGTGCAAACTCTATGAGAAAAGTGTGGCCATTGGAAAGCTTATTCCAACCGTTGAGGCATACGGCGAGACGTTCAAGTGGGCTGGTGAATTGTCGACTGTCGACGGCGAGGTATTCGATTGCGTGTTGGCCTACACGGCGAAGGGGAACGTTGACACGATATGGACAGAAAACAAGCAACACTTCGAAAAGTTCACGTTCTTGAGTGTGGAGAATCCTCTCAAGTGGGCTTGGAAAGAAGAATGACGTGCACGCGAGTTATAGAAGACCTTTAAATTTATTGCCCGATTTCTTGCTGAAACCGTAGTGAACGTTAAAGGGGGGAAAGAACCTTTTCGAGATCTAGGCCAAGGTCGGCGCCATTGTCTCATCATGGCTTCTTGGCTATATGCTCTCCGCGTAATTGCCTTATTGTCTTAGCAACTTATGGGACCTACCCCTCCTTCTATAGTTTCAACATACCTCGTTATTTGGCTCCAAATATTGAGCCATATCGGCTTCAGCTTAACCTCATCGTTTCAAGCTTGGTTTGTTTGATTCTGCGTGTATAGAGGGTTTGGGTTTTTGGTGGTTGTTTATTGTGGTTTGGATGTTGGCTTAGTGTGAGGCTGAGGAGTCTTCTTAGGTCCTTTTATGAAGGTTTCTGGGAGGGGCTTCTCATCAGTCAAAGCGTTCCCTACTTTTTACGTTTAATGAAAGACCCTCGTTATCGATATGCTACTTTTCTGTGCCTTACGTTGTATAGTGTGACTGTTTTCTTATATTCATCTATTATGTAGATGATCCTGTAATCTCGAATCCTTAGGTTCCATTTGCCTGAGAGTTCTCTCGAAGGGGCTTTCCGAGGTAGGGGTTAATTTCGAGTTTTCTAATGGCGGAATCTAATCTTCTCTCAGCTGGATTTCGAGCTTACGGAAGTCTCTTTCAAAGCATCTAGTGACTTTGATGCTATATTTCTCCAGATTTCTTCAGCTCCTTGAGGAATTCGTTGTAGCTTCTCACTCTTCCAGCTTTCACGTCTTCTTGGGCTTCTTTGACGGATTTCATTGCATCTTCGTCCTCTAGGATGTCAAGGGTTTCGATGATTTCCTCAAGTAGGCTACTTACCTTTAAAAGGAGAGTCCGGTCGTTATCAGTTAAGAGAACGCTGCTTCTAGACATGGATTCACTGAATCTATTGTTTCATCGTTTAGCATTTTAACATATCCATTCTTCGCGGATTAGAGGATGTTCACATGCGTTTAAGTATGGTTGGAGGATTGTTCTGCGAGTTTCTTTTTTCTTCTCGGGATAGGACGATGAAGTTCATGAAAACTACGAGTTGTCCTTTCTCGATCTTGAATGCTTCTTTTTGTGTGCAGATTCCTCTGCTTTTAAGGTTGTCGGGATTAGAGGTGAGTTGCGTGGCAGGGGGCGAAAGGAGCTTTCTGTGTTGTGGTTTGTTACAGACATTTTAATTAAGGGCTTTAGGTGTTCTGCTATGTGTGCGCATCTCCTTTTGTCTCCTTCTGAGATGTGATTTAGACCGTGCTTTGTGATGTCGAGTTTTTGTTTTGTGTCTTTTTGAGAGCTTGTAAGCTAGAAAAACGATTGCTACAGTGAATGTTAACCCTAATGCGACTATGATGATTATGTCCAGCGGTTTTGCCTCAGTTTCTGTATACGTGAAGACTAGTTGTGGACCGTACTCAGTTGGTTGATCTTTTGAGGTGAAGCGCGATATTCCTTCGGATGGGGGTATGACCTCTAAAGTTAACGTTATCTTCTCATATTTTTCTTCTATTGCCTTGCTAACGAAATAGGTTACTTCCCATTCGTACCACGTGTCTGAGGAAACCTCGACAATGCTTTCTGGGGGGCGGGTTACGTTGAATCTGCTGAGCGAAACAGCGGTTAGGTTTTCTTCGTTCCATGTGTTGTTTACGCACCAGTACACACCAACGATATGTGGGGACGGTACATCGAAACAGTAGAGGCGCAACTTTATTTCAGATGAAGCATTAACAACATGTGAAACTTTTGAAATGTCAAACATTAACACAATAATAGTTTGTCCGCGTCCGCTTTCATAATCTGAAACCTTCAAAAAGTGGCTGTCTCCATAAGTTTGAGTAGCTTCCCAATAGTCGACGTATGTGTCTTCTAGAGGCATAATCGTTTCGGGTTCCGAAGCGTTTGCAATGAGAGATGAGGAAACGAAGAGTATTAGAAGAATTGTGGGTGCCAGAATTTTGTGTTTCACATTACATCGTCTTCAAACTTGTATTGCCTTTTCAATAAGAGTTTTTCTAAATAGACGACGATGACAACTTGAGAAACTTAGAATGCTTTGGGCAAAAACTGTGTTAGGTGCACGTCGTTTCGGAGCTGTACAAGGTTAGGTCTGTTTGTTGGGTTTTTGTTTTCTTAGCACAAAGTAAATTGTTGTTGCGATAAAAATTACTGTTGTTTCAATAAAGACGTACATCAAGTCAAGGGCGTTAGCCATGTCGCCTGCAAATTCGTACTTTGACTTTAGTTCATTGGAACTGGCCTGTAACATTGAGTAGTCAGAGAGAAGGCTTTGGTAAGTAGAGTTCAGAGAGCCATAGTTTGTTTGCAGATTATTATGGTTGTCCTCAAGAATGCTGTAATTCGCTTGTAAGTTGCTGTAACTGGTTTGAAGAGAATCATAGTCTGCAAGTAATTGATTGTATGCTACCTGAAGGTCTTCATAGGGCTTGTTTCTTAGGTAAGTCACTCTATGGATGCATATATCATCAAAAGACTGCTTTTGCCACGATGACTCACGCCAAACCTCCCAAGAGCAAGATGCATGAGCGTGCAATTGCCCAGGATCAACGTCGTCTGGGACATCCACATCGAAGTTTTGGTCTTCAACCGCACCAGAAGACAAGTCTATCGTGTTGAGAGCGTCCAAAGGTCTGTACCATGTAAGATTGCCTTCAGACTTCGAACCATAAATATTAAACCATACAGTAACCTTTTGAAGGTCTTCTCTTGCCTCAACGATTATTCTTATTGTCATCGTGTCGTTTGGATAGGCTTGCCAGGGGGCATAAATCTTAACATCCAAGCCTTCCCAATCTAAATTCCAAATTAGTCTGGGTTCAGTTGCGTTAGTAGGGAATACAATAAAGGACAGAACAAACATCAACGCCAGAATTGTAACTATTTTTTTCAAGAGGTCATCCCCATTTCATTATTGGAATACAGTATTCGGCTCAACAGAATTAAGATTTGTGGAATGCACGGGTTCTCGTCGCTAACATCAACATGTATGGGCGTCTCACATTTTTGTCAGCGGCGTTGGAAAATGAAATGAACGGGGGACGAGACGTATGGGGTTTCCTTTGGCAACTGAGGGAAAGAACGTATTTTTTGATAGAGATTGAAGAAGCAATCAGCGGAGATTGCAGGTATACATTTTGAGTAGAAAGAACTATTCTGAGTCTATCTCAGTTGTCTAATTTGCTCTTTGAGACTTGATCTCTTTTTTCGTGACTATACCGTATCTTACCGCGCAATCTGAACATCTTAGTTTGCATCGATTACTGTAAGTGACAGAGACTACTAAACTGCCTACATCGAAATCTTTTTCGCAATCATAGCACTGTAAGAGCTTTGGATTGTTTGAGATTTTGGTGAATATGCGTTGTGTTATTGTGTAAACTTTTAGCATATGCTCACCTTACAGGGTCTTTTTCTCTTCCTTGTGGGTTGGTTTGGAAATTGTTTGTGTTGACCATCTAGTTTTCTCGTTGTCATGATGAAAAAAGAATGGACTTAGATGGAATAATATGTTGAGTGTAACGGAATGGTAGCAAAACGTGGAACCTCCTTGTTAAGGTTATATATTCTGGGTGTAACTGATTGGTAGCAAAATTTGAAACCTCAGTTTTTTAGGTTGAAAAATCTTTTATTCTTGGAGTTCTAACTAAGATTGAGGTTCTAGGATTGCGGCGAAGGAAGGTCATTGCGGTTCTTTACGTTATCCTAACGTTTGTGATGGTAGCCTCTATCCCCTTTCTTCAAGGAAGTTCATTGTTAAGAGCCTCTATGTTGGTGATAATTGGCGCTGCATTCATGTTTCTTACCATCGGAGTAGTAACATACTCAATAATATTCCCTGAAACTGTGCTTGATAAAGACCAGGCAATCAACGTTGAAGAAGGATTTCCGGCTTCTTTTGAGGGAGCTATGAAAGTCTTACGTGAAGATGAGAAGGAGGTTTGTATGGCAATTTGGAAAGAAGGCGGAACCGCGCTCCAGAAGGACGTAAGGTGGGCAACAAAGCTTTCAAAAGTGCAAACTCATAGGGTAATAACAAGGTTGGCGGATCGCGGGGTTATCACTGTGAGAAAGGAGGGTAACAGGAACAAGCTGTCGTTAGCTTCTTGGCTGTACAAGAATACTGCAGAGAAGAATCCATAGGAGGGCGGATTCAATATGATGACTACGTGTATTAAGGCGATTATTAATTCAGAAACCTGTTTATGCAGATGTACAAGCTGCAAGCATGTATACGTGTCTTGCCGAGGAGTCCCAGAAACATAAACGAATGAAACAGAAATAAGCTATGAGGATAGTGACTTGAAAGTGAGGGGAAAACCCTAAGTTGGGGGTGACGTCATGAATTCTGCGCATCGTAAGGCTTTGGTTACAGGTGGTGCAGGGTTCATTGGCAGCCATCTTGTAGATCGTCTAATGAGAGAAGGGTGGAACGTAGTCGTTATTGACAACTTGACTGTCGGTAGCCTAAAGAATATCAAGCGGTGGTTAGATAACACGCATTTCAAGTTTATTCGAGGCGACTTGAAGGACGCTGAAGTTGCTGATGACGCGGTTGCTGGGGTTGGAGTCGTTTTTCACTTTGCTGCGAATCCTGAGGTTCGTGTGGGCGAGACAAATCCTTCCGTTCATTTTCGTGAGAATTTGGTTTGTTCGTTTAATGTTTTGGAGGCTATGAGAAGGAGTGAAACTGCTAAGACTCTGGTGTTTGCTTCTACTTCTACGGTTTATGGTGAGGCGTCTGTTTTGCCTACGCCTGAGGGCTACGGGCCTTTGATCCCCATTTCTACGTACGGTGCATCCAAGCTGGGGTGCGAGGGTTTGGCTTGTAGTTACGCGGGGACCTTTGGGCTTAAGGCTCTGATTTTGCGGTTTGCCAACGTGGTTGGTCCTCGTAGTGGTCACGGCGTTATAGTAGACTTCATTGAGAAGCTTCGGGCTGATCCCAAGTGGTTGGAGATTTTGGGAGATGGAACCCAGAAGAAGTCATATCTATGGATTGATGACTGCATAGAGGCTGTTCTCGGTTTGACTCGCAGGTTCTTGGAGAGTAAGGAACGAGTCGAAATTTTCAATGTGGGTTCTGTAGATCAAGTTACGGTTGGTGGAATTGGAGAGGTTGTGGTGGAGGAGTTGGGTCTTCGTGATGTGGAGTTTGTCTTCACGGGTGGCGTTGAGGGGGGTCGTGGCTGGCGAGGAGACGTGAAAACAATGTATCTTTCGATAGAGAAGCTGTTGGAGACTGGGTGGAAGCCGAAACATAACAGCGAACAGGCAGTAAGACTAGCAGCACAGGCAATAATGAAGGAGAGATGAACTCTTGTTCTTGCTGAAATTGTTTATGCATGCAAAAGTGTGAAAGCGGAATCTTCATGAACACAGAAGAACGCCCTGACAAAGAATATGGTTCATTCACAAGAAAGAATGGATCTAAAAGCCTTAAGAACCCCTTGGTTTCAATAATAATCCCAACCTACAATTCTTCAAGGACTATTGGCCAATGTCTCGAATCTGTAAGGCGCCAGACCTACAAAAACATCGAGACAATAGTCTGCGACAACTTTAGTGAGGATGACACTGTGGACATAGCTAGGAGATACTTGCCTAGAGTCCTTTTCAAAGGTCGGGAGAGAGCAGCACAGAAGAACTTCGGCGCAAAACATGCTAATGGAGACATCTTATATTTCATAGATTCGGATTTTGTGTTGGAACGAGATACTATCCAGAGATGTGTTCAATCTATTGGGAAAGCGGATGCTGTGGCGACGGTTAACCGCTCAGGTGGGGAGGGATTGTGGGCGAGGTCCATTGCGTATAAGCGCGAGCTTCTGGCTGATGAGGAGTCCGTCATTGCAGCTAGGTTCATCACAAGGAGGAGTTTCTTCAGGGTGGGGGGGTTTGACGAGGAACTTATCATCGGGGAGGATATCGACCTTCATAGACGACTCGTAGAGGCCGGCTTCCTTGTTAAGAGGGTTGACGCTGTTGAGTGGCATATGGGGGAGCCTGAGACCTTCCGGGAACTTGTGTTGAAGAATTATTACTACGCAGGCGGTCTTAGAAGATATCTTAAGAAGAATGAAAGGGCTATTGTAGATCACTTGAATCCTTTCAAAAGGGCTTTCATACAAGGATTTTTGAAAAATCCCTCCTTCTTAGTTGTCAGTCTAGCCGTTGTTCAGATTGTGATGTATATAACGAGTCTTTTAGGTTTGTTGGCACCGGGAAAAACTTCAACTAAGCGAGACTCCTTAAATTCTTTTACACAAAGATATTAAAATAAAGTGTTGAAATCAATAGTTGGGCCAAGATTTGCCGGAAATATTGTATTTCATCGCTAGACTTCTTTTTATCATGTTACTGCTTGCTCTTATTGGAAAGCCTCTTTGGTTTCTTCTTTCAAAGGTTTTTGGGTCTTCAATGAAGCTCAACCTTGTGCAGGAGTTAGTGGTAGACGTTTGTCTGGGAGGTTTCATATTGTATATTCTGGCGTTAATTCCCTTTGGACTTTTTAGCTATCCTGCACTTTTAGCAATCCTTATTTTTTGCTCTTCAGTTTCGGTGTATTTAATCGTAGCCGATTCAAAGTTTACGAAATATAGGAAACGAGGATACTTCGTAAGTAGGTCAGAGTTATTGGGTCAGATTTTTGCTTTATCCCTTTTTTTGGTCGCGCTTTTCATACAGTGCACACCTCTTACTAAATTCATATTTGGGAGTATTCATGATACATCGCTACATGCACTTTTCGCTGAACTCATAATTGAAAACAGAATGATACCCGGAACACACGATCCTTACATGCCTGCTGCCATAATATTCCCCCAAGGACCACACCCAATCTTTGCCTTTGCCACTTTCATGACTGGTATGGTGCCGCCACTTTCAGTTTTTCATGTTACAGGTCTCTTCAACGCTATGACTGTGCTCGCGGCTTACCATTTTGGAAAACAGTTCATCAAAGATAAATGGGGAGGAGTATCCTTAGCGTTCATGTTCACATTTGTTTCCACATGGCCCTTTTTCGTAACATGGGGCTCTAACGGATTTGTTTTAGGATTTTCTTACTTTTTTATAGCTGCTACTTTCGTTAAATGTACTCATGGTGCCTCAGACTTGGATGTTACTCGTCGGATTATGCTTCTCTCTACTGTGGGCTTTTTTGTTGGTTATTTGGCAGCGGTGCATCTTTCGTTTTTTATGGTATTAGGTACGCTGTGGCTTATTGATGTGATCATGAGAAGCCGAGGGCTTTCAGAGATGTTGAGACAGGTAAGGCAGGTTTTGTTCTCTCTCTCAATGAGTATAATATCCATCCTCCCTTTTGTTTTGAGACTGATATGGTTCTATCCTTTACTTGGTCACAATATTGGCCTGCCAACGGATATTGAAGGGCCGTATGGAGTTATGATACCTATACACTTACCTCTTTTGACGCTTCCAGATTTAGTAGGCTACCTCATAACCATCTTTTCCCAGTTCAACGCCTCACCTCATATACTAACTCGGTTTATCTTTATCGCTTTGAGCGTTGTAGTAGTTGCCTTTTCGATCACTCGAGCTCTCAAGAGAGAGCGTCTTTTTTGCCTTGAACAGTTTGCTCTAACGATGATCTTTGCTGAGATTCTTATAATCTTCTCAATTATTTTGATTCCAGAAATCAACCAATTCTCTGAGTACTCACGCTTTGGATTTATTCTTTTTATCCCATTGATGTCGTTGCTTGCAGTTTTCAATTTGAGGATTTACAAGAAGCTGAAGACTCGTGCTTCAAGAGCAAAAAGTTTTTTACCCAAAGGCAAACTCCGTAATGTTCTCCTTATTTTGCTCATATTTACCTCTCTGTATGGTCCATTTATATATTACAGAGCAATTGTAGATACACAATTTCTTGTCAGTAATTACAACGTGTATGCTGCAACTACCCAAGATGATTACGATCTTATGCTTTGGATGAGGAACAACCTTTCAGTGGATGCCTCTATTTTGGTAAATCCGTTTGAACCCGGTTTGTTTATACCCTCAGTGTCCCAGAAAAAGATTATTTATCCTTTCTCTGCTTACCAACTCAGTCTCAGCTACAGTCAACTCTCTTACTCATTGTCAAGTGGAATACTGAATTCTACAACCTTTGCTTACTTGGACCGTCTAAACATCACTCACGTTTATGTAGGCGCTGGAAAGAGCAATGTGCAAGTGGAGAATCTTTCAAACACAAAATGGGATCCCAATCTTTTCCTGGGAAACCCTAACTTTGCTCTGATTAAAAGAATCGGAAACGCTTATCTTTTCAAGTATAACAAAACAGACCCGCTGGCAGTTCTTGTGGACAGCTTTGAATACAATAAACTCTCAGAGGGGGGATGGCGGGTTGCAAGATCAGACGAAACTGAGGGTGAAGGGGACTGTACTATTAGTTCAAGATTTGTCTTCGACGATTTCCGTAGTTGCAGGATCACGTTCAAGAGCACGCGTGAACCGTCTTGGATCTCAATGTTTAGGAAGGTTTACGTTTCAAATCCATCAAACATAACTGTCTCGTTTTACCTGAAGCAAACAGACGGGTTTGGACCACGAGACGCCCTGATGTTTATCATATCAGACGTTTCTTGGGAGAAACAAGTTTGCTTTACCTCCGAGTATGTGCCACTGCCATTTGAACAAGTTTTGCTACGAGATAGGGCGGATTGTTATCTTGAATTCAACGTTAGCCGGCTCTGGAGGGCGATTCATGATGAATCATTACCTAGATCGTTCTTCATACAAATATTGAACTATGATACCGATCGAGTTGAAAACGTGGCGTATGTTGATGCCGTATCAATCACATATGGAAAGGAGGACATCTTTGCTCATGAAGTTGCCATCATTCGCGACAGCTTTGAGTACGTAGAGCCTAGTATTGGCGACTGGGTTTTTTATGCTCCTGAAGAAGACACTGGCCAAGGCAACGTTACAATAAGTAATCTATATTCTTATCATGGTTATCGTAGTCTGGAATTGAAGGCACGGAAGACGAGTGGAAGCTGGTACTGGTGTTCTGCGTTCAAGAAGTTTAGACTCTACAATAATTACTCAAATGTAAATCTCTCTTTCTATTTAGAAGGAAGTGAGGGCTTTGGAGAGAAGGATGCATTTATGGTAATAATCTCAGACCTGTCCTGGAGGCAACAGGTGTATTTTTCAACCAACACTGAAGTTGGGGTTCCTGTACCGCCAGTTCTATTAACCAACATCACAGACTACTTCGAATTCGAACTTAGCGGAATCTGGGAGAATCTTTATTCAGACCTCTTGCCGGAAACTTTCTATATACAATTAATGAGTTACGACTCGGACGGAATTGAAAACACTGCATATGTGGATGAAATTGTAATTCGGCCGGGTGACATTGAGCATTAAATCAAAGCAACAATTGCGAGACTTCTATGAACAGGAGGCTCGCCGAATCGACCATCAGGCGCTCATGTATTCTAATTCTGAGAAGGTTGAACTTTGGTGGCACAGAAAGAGGTTAACCCATGTAAATTCGTACCTCCACCAATGCCTGAAGAAACCAGAAGTTACCACATTCCTAGATGTAGGTTGTGCAGAAGGCTATTACATAAATCTTGTTTCCCACATCCGCAGTGATATGAATTGCGTAGGCGTGGACATCGCCCTTCCATATCTCAAAAAGGTCAAGCTTAGAAATCCAAATGCAGAGTTCATACTGTGCGACGCTGAATTTTTGCCCTTCAAAAAACGAGCTTTCGACTTGGTGCTCTGCTCAGAGGTTCTAGAACACCTCCCAAATTATCCCAGAGCGTTGAAAGAATTACTAGATGTAAGCAACACGTTTTTGACGCTTTCTTTTCCCGGCCATTCTTTCTTATACAAGATAATATCCACATTTCCTCCACTCAGAAAAGCCTTAGACAGGATATTTGCATATAATGTTGGTCACATCTCTGACGTCACCATCAGCTTCGTCAAGAGCTTGGTTCAAGCCCAAAAGATGTGGAGAAAATTTGACATCAGACAAAGTGGTGCACTACCAATTCAAGTATACAATCTTATACCATCGATTCGACTAATAGATATACTCGATGACATCATCTGTAACTTTTTAACCAGGAAAGGTATTCTCGGAATCACCACAATACAAGTCATCAAAATCTCCACTAAGGAAGACAGAAAACAATCAGGTTGAGTTAGCTCCATTCTCTTCAGTTATCTTTCTCAAAATTTCCAGATCATGAAGGGCGACATCCTCCCACTCGAGTCCTTCTACACACCTCTTTACCTCCTGAAAATCTGGTTTAGGTGAAGTCAGGAAGTTTACGATCTTCTCGGTTGCATCTTCCATATCGTGAAGATGAGCGAAGATTACGTAGGGGCACATATTCCATTGTTCGTAAAGAGTTATTATGTCATAACATAAGACCGGAACTCCGCAGGCTAAGGCCTCTGCAATAGCAATGCCCCAACCCTCGGAGGTACTCAGTGTAATGAATAGCCTTGACTTCATAATTGTGTCATACATTTCTTTGTCGCTCAGACGTCCCAGATAGACTACGTTCTTGTCTAAACTGTAGCTTCGAATAATCCGCGTCAGATCAATTAGTGTACGCTCGTTTGCATGTCCGACAATTGCAAGCTTGGCATCAGGGAATATATCGACCACTCTTTTCCACACATCCACTAGCTCCATGATGCCCTTTCTAACGTCCAGCCTACCTACAAAACACGCTTCATACTCTTTCTTTATCAAGACAGCCATATTCATTAGGCTGTGTTTCACGGCATTCGAAGAGAGATAAGAGTTTGGAAAGAGCTTGGCAAATGCTTTAGACACGCAAATGGTAGCTTGGCATTTTCCAGCTATCGTCATCGCTAGTTTTGTGGACAAGGCTTTAAGTATCGAATGAAGGGGACCTCCATACCCTATGTCTCTCAACAAGTTGTATGTCTCGACGAAGCTTTCAACTAGTTTGCGACCATCAATAACATCATAGTGATGAATAAGGACAACACATGGTCTACGACTAATCCTTGAGATGATAAAGGCTGAAGCTACGCTGAAGATATCATTGTTGTACGCCAAAATCACATCAAAACCACGGTCTTTCAAGGACAGAACTATTGACAGCAGCCCAAAAATCAAACCCCTGATAATATATGTAGAAGGTGTATCCTTCTTCAGCAATGTGGGGATTCGACGCGAATAAGGATGAAGTGCCTGTTGAGACTCGATGATGCGAAATTCGATGCGGAGGGTCTCCCACTGCTTCATAACGTTAAGAAACCTTCTCTCTACCCCTCCGATGTCAAGATAGGGATGATTAAAAACAATTAGTATCAAAGCTGACATGCCCCAGATAGTTCGGTTTTTCTACGTTGTTACACTTTTTGTGCTTTCAATCATTGACCATTTATACGGGATTTTTCCGGTGGAAAAATTCCAAATGGAAAGGAGCAGAGCGAATCCCTGCAGAGCGATGAAAGCTAAGAGGTAGAATTTCCCTTTTACTCCCTTAATTGGGCATGCTCTAAGAACTGTTTTCCAACCGGGCCATTTCATTGTTGAAGCTACCTGTCCAAAAAGGTGCCTTATTTGATGGTGACCAATGAAAATCCTCTGTCTCTGCCGAAAGAACTCTGTAACTGTTGACGGACCTTTCATACGCATTTTAGCCTCTGGGCAGTATCCTATCTCGTATCCTTTGTTTGCGAAAAGCATTTGGATATATACATCTTCGTTGACTACGGTAGACAGAATCTCCCGTATCACCCCCATTCTAAATGCCATACACTCACCACTTATCTTAGGTGCATCCAAGGAAATCAAATGGTGTAAGTTGTACGTCAAGTGGACACAAAAACCTACAAAATCGCTCGGGTTGTCAACAGGAACTAATCTTCCTGAAACTGCACCTACTTTGTCGTCTTTCAAAGATTCAACCAGCAATTTAATCGAGTTTTGGGTAGGCAAGTGATCCGCGTCTATGCAAACGATTGCATCGTAATCTTTTCCCTCACCTAGAATAATGTTCAGTGCCGAAGCTTTCCCTCCTCTCACAGGTTCCGTGATAAGATATATCCTCGAGTCCTTTTTCTGGCGCGAAACTACAATTCTGTCTGTTCCATCCGTTGATCCCGAGGATACGACACATATTGTCTCAATTTCTTGTGGAATATCCATGATCAAAAAATCCAAAAGCTTGCCTATGTTCTTTTCCTCATTAAACGCTGGAATCCCGATCATCGTCTTCAAAACGCATTCACACATGCAAACTCTTCGTGAGTTGTTCGTATATAAAAATTTTCAACGCCATGTGTGCACGTTCGCTACGTTGGCATTAGACGTCTCATTATGGCTCCAGCTTCTGGATCATTTAGGGTGAAACGAGTTTTCCTTTTCTGCAGGCCCAAATCCTAACGGTCCAATTTTCCAATGGGCTGCCTCTTTTTCAATAAACTTCTTAGATGTAAACGCAATTGGATACTAGAAAGTAACCTCGCAACAGAGCATACAAATGTTCCGCGAAAACATTCTTGACTGGAGTGTCTTCACATTAATAGGTGCGTTTTCACCATTTTCCAAGCTTAGCTTTGAAGATGTAAGAAAGGAATCCTCGTATCTCAGCAAGGGTAAGCTTTGATTTGCCTATTTTTCTATTCGTAAAGGTTATTGGAATTTCTTTAACAGCGAATCCTTGACTTTGAGCTTGTTTTACGGTTTCAATTTGAATGTCATAAGTTTGGCTGTGGAGGTCGCCTATTACATTTTTAACGTACTGCAGAGAATAGCATCTTAAACCACTCGTACAGTCGTTTACTCGCATTTTAAACATCGTAACTGCAACAAAATTAGCAACTCTGCTGATTAAGTACCGAAGGGAATTCCATCCAAATATTCTTCCGCCAGGACAATATCTGCTGCCGATAACAAGGTCGCAACCGTCTTTTGCATATTGCATTAGCCTTGGGATGTCCTTAGGATTATGTGAGTAATCTGCGTCCATAGTAATTATGTAGTGTGGAGGGTTTTTCATTGATAGAATAAATCGAAAGCCATCAGTAATTGCAGTGCCTAACCCAAGTTTGTTAGGGCGAACAACTAATTCAATATTATACTTTTCCCTGAGTTTTTCAGCAATTGCTGCCGTTCCGTCCGGGCTAGAGTCGTCAATGACAACAATTAATGAATTAGTGTCTAAACTTCCGATCTCGCGAATTAAATTTTCAATATTTCCTGCTTCGCAGTAGGTTGGAAGCAAAATGGCAACTTCAGGTTTATCCCAATTCTGCACAGCCGAGTAACCCTCGGAGGACAGAGTGGAGAATCGGGTTAGCCCTCCTTCAGAAACATCTGGGATTTCCCTCACTTACCTCACCTAGATTAAAGGTTCTACTTGCCCATTTACAATCTGGACTTTACATTTTCTCTAGGTTTGTTATATAAACGTATTTATAGATTGTTATGCGCACATATGGATTGGAAAAAGAAGTTTCTATCGTTCAAGTGTTTTTTTGATCCAGACTTCGTGCAGGGATGGAATAGACTTGTAGTCTTGGCTCTTTTTCTTTCAACGCGGATAAAAATTGCTGAAGACGCCGATAAAAGGCTGGTGAGGATTGCTGTTCCTCGATTGAAGGTCACACGGCACTTGAATGAGCTGTTAGAAGTTTTGAATGACCTATAAGATGTGGCTTCAGGAGCTTATCTGTCTTCTTTTGAAAGAATGGCGGTTTTTCCCTGCCTTTTGCTTGCTTGTGGAAAAAGGTGTGAATGGAGTTTTTTGTATGAAGTTTACTTCTGTAACTTAACTTTTGATATGAATTTGTATATGGAAACACTTTTAAACGGAAAATTTGTAAGCTATAGTCGCTACGAATATAATTCGTAAAAAAAGAGGAAAATAAAAATGAAAATATCAAAGAAAAAATTGTTGGCGATAACACTAACACTGACAACATTCTTCGCTATGTTTGCTATTATGAGAACAGCTGTTTCTACTGAGGTCATAGATGTAGATGATTACTGTTGGATTGAAGGAGTACTTCACAGCGACACCTATGCATTGTATCCGTATGCTCAAGAGAGCCTAGACATAGGTTTCTCAAAGTACGGTGAAATGATAGGCTACAACGAAGACACAATGATAGGAGTTGGACTGCAATATCCAGGATATGAAAGTGCGGCAACTGTGGATGCGCCTGATGGCACGTACGATCAGAAAGAAGACAGTTCTGTTGATCCCTTCTGCAACGAATACGTAGGCGTTGACTGGTGGATGAACGGGTGGTTCATCGACATTAAATATAGGACACCAGCTGGAGTGGATAGGGAGATTTGGGCCTTCGCCATGTTCAGTGATGGTCAACAGCACGGAAACGACTGGATAGTTATGCCTTCCGTGTCTGGGGACTCTTTAGCTAGACCCTTATGGCAAGAAGATCCACCTTACGCTAATCCAGATTCCACTATGTACGCGGGAATCCTAACTCCTATTCCTTCGAAAGGTGGAAGGAAGACCAATGGAATGTGCACGACAGATCCCATAGAGATCATCTACAACGGACCAAGGAGATTCATTGCGATGACCAAGACAAAGCTTAGTGACGTAGGCGGCGGCGCAGATCTTGTCGCTATATACTTTACTTTCATCTTCAACAAGGCAGAGAAGAACGTCATCATACTCAAAGATGTTAAGAGATTGTACGCTAAACAGCCTATGAACATCCAGTTTGGCAACCGTGGTGAATGGGACCTCGGCATCGAGGGTAGCTACGACTCTTATACGCACTGGTACACTGATCATCCAGTCCAATATTGGGACGAGAGCTTAGGTGGCTCTCTTTCTGAGTCTGAACTGGAGGATACTTTCGAGTTCTTCAAAACTTACATGTTGACATACAAGCATCCGAAGAAGTGGTGGGACGATGTGGCAGAATCTCAGATACCAGAAGACGTCTGGAATGAATGGACTGAAACTGAAATGAGCTTTCCAGATACATGGCTAGAGACACAGTATACTTCCTACACAAGCGAGTGGCACATGGATCCCAATATCAAAGAACACTCGTATGCTGTGGCTCAGGTGATATCTGAAGCAGGCGACTATGTCGGAGCCTTGGGTGTTTGGCCTCACCCAGAATTCTGGAGTGCTTCAAACGTTTACTACCCACCAACACGCACCATATCACCAACTGGCAATAACCCGAGTGCCATACCACTCATGCTTGCGCCGATATCAAGAATGCTCCAATGGCACAAGTGGACTGTAGACGAGGATCCTTACCAAACTGCCGATGAAGAAGGCATAGAGAACAGAGATGACATATGGGTTAAAGCAGACGACATAAGAATGCCGTCTGGCAGCACAATAGAACCTATCATTCCATTCATAATCTACGAACACGACTTCGAACTGTCTTCCACGCAACCTGAGTACAGGATAGTATCAGTCTACATACTGACCGACTACCATGACGCAGACGACGCAGACGCAGATGATCCAGGCAATGAAGAAGATTGGTCTAACGGCTTAGACGTGATTGACAGGGAAGTCCAGTACCAACTCGACGAAATCTTCAACTCATGGGACATCTACGATGCAATGCACAAAAACACGAAGAGATGGGTACAATTCTTTAACCGCGACTATAATGACTTCGCTTGGGATGGTGAAACCTACTATTGTATTCAACTTGACGACTACAGAGAGGTAGAATCTGGCGACCTGATTCCCAGCCTACCCGTATACCGCGGGGGTGACTGGGACGCATACTCTGTCTTTAGCGAGAGAGTTCTCGTAGACACAGGCACAGGATACGTGTTGATTCGTCCAGAGGAGGTCGTGGACATTGATCCAATCTATGAGGAGGACAGTGAAAGACCCTACTACACAATCGACCTAGTCACGGGATTGATATGCCTCTATGAGTGGGACAGCGACCTAGACGAGTATGCTGAATGGTTCTTACCTGAGGATTCTATAGTTAAAGTTCTCTGGTCAAGTGAACACCACGCAACAACCGCTGAACAATGGGACGAAGACACACTACTGTATCCAATTGACGGTGAAACTTTCATATTCCCGCTACTTCATGACATAATGCCCAAATACAAGAGCCTTACAGAAGTGTTCATAATTGAACAACTACCAGAGCGTGTTCCAGTAGGAGTAGCGGCGTCACCTTGGTACACTTACACTACCGGTGCAGCTGGTCAGGCTGTGCTAATAGTAAATGACATTCCCGAAGGCAAAGAGATCGATATCAAATATTGGAACGAAACTTACTACGGCGTTGATTTCCATGAAGAGAAGTTCGGGAGCGACGGTTCGGCCGAACAGAGGTTCACCCTAAAATATGCAATGTCCGGTGTCGAGAAAGTTTGGATTCACAGCGAGAAAGCTATACTAGGTGGAGACTACGTCTTCAACAATGCAACCAAAAAATTGTACATGCAAGATTCAGTGGCTGATGGCCAATGGCTCGTAATCCAATACACTACACCGACCGACCCAAGTGTAGACTATACGGAGTTCCGCAAGGGTGATGGAACGAAAAGAGTGTTCACACTGACCGCTTATCCTGCGGTGGGAACCCTAGTAGTTTACAACACCGAAATAATCGAAGCGATAGATGAAGAAGACGAGGAGCCGGAATGGAGTTATGATTGGATGGTTCCAAAAGCAGACTCTTACACAAGAGACCCTGGTAGCGACACTTATGTGGAAGCGACTAATCTGGTGCTTAGCGGCATGGAAGAATGGGAAGCGTTAGTCATCACAGACACAAAGGTGAGAGGCAACTGGATAATCCAAGAAGCACCTACAGGAGATGACTTCCCCACATGCGACCAATTAGTTCTCGACCAAGCACCACTCAACGCAAGCCAGACAGAGAAGCTTGTCCCACCCACCGACTACAATTGGACTGGGCAAGAACTCAAAATAGTCTTCAAAGTTCCAAGCGGACGCTGGGAATGGAGCATAGTCGGAGCACCATCCGCAGCTGTAGACTCACTAGGCAACACAATGGTCGTTGCAGCCTTCAAGAACAAACTAATCGAATTCGGCCTCGGCGGCCTAGACAGACAAGACGCTACCTATGGACCTAGAGTCCCATCGATGACACGGGAAGCCATTAGCCCAGACAGTATCGGAAGATATCACCTACACGACGACTGGTGCTATACACGCACCGGAGATTCAGCTGGCATGGATAATTCATGGCCAATATCAAGCTCCAACATCATCACCGTAGGCGGACCATCCCCCAACAAGGTATCTACATACTTCAACGAATTCACACAAGCCATGGTATACACCACAGTAGGATCCGGCTTCTACGCTGTAACCTGCTGGGACAACCCCATAACTGACTGGAAATTCTATGCAGGCACCGAAGTCACAGACCGCTACGGCTACGCAGTGATCTCCACATACAAGGACAAAAACGGAACCGTAGGCTTCATGGTGTATGGTTACAATGGACAAGACACCTACTACGCAGCGAAATGGTTCGACGAGCACAAATTCGAACTACAACACATCAACACACACGTAACAGACCTAATACTAGAAATTGAGTACAAATACAGCGACGGAGACCTAAGGTGTCCACCAACTGTGGACATAGTCGAAAAGCTAGGCACAATCAGCGAAAAACCACAACACGATCCTTAAAATCGCCACAACCCTCCTTTTTTTATTTTTTCCCATTTATTCAACTATTGTAGCGTAGGACACAGCTATAAATCATGAAAGCCCTCTTCAAACATCAACAGTTAAGGTAATCGTGACTTAACATACCTACTCATATTACACTTGCGAAGTGGTTTATCTTTAGAAAAAAGACACTCAATTCTTCTAGCCATATGTTGGGAAGATGTTAATGTGAACCCTACCAAAACTAAGCCTTTTGTCATAAGTCTCTCTTTGAACACAAGTTCGCATGCATGCAACCGCTTGTTCACAGTTTCTCATATAAAAAATCTAGGCGACTGTGAATTTTCTTCATCCTACCTCAAGTTTGACAAATTGTGTTACAAGAACAGCAACCCCGTTTTTGCAATGCACGACCATAGATATGTGCACCTTACCATCAACGTCAATATAATCGTCTAAATCACTCGTCCATCCATAGGATTGAATGTTATACACCCAATCTCCCTCATTAATATCTTCAAGTTTAACCCAACCCGTGTCCTTGTAACACCAAATTTCCATCACATCAATGTTATCTGATTCGGTAACTCCACCTATCCAAGTAAAGTTGATGCTCACCAAGTTATCTATGGCATATTCGCTTAAATCAAATATGAAGTGCATTCCATCCCATTCGTCTTTGTCAACACCCATAAACATAAATTTGTCATCATCTTCCTGCACACTTTCGTAGTCTACTGTTGAAAACTCTTCAAATCTCTTGGTTAGAGCATTAGTTTTGTCGTCTGCATTATCATTCTTGTATGCAAACGTTCCTCTTTCTGATGAGCTAGTTAACTCCCTGCAAAAAAGATAAAATGCAAGTGTTCCACCAATTATTATCGAAGCGATGATGATAATAACGAACAACCTTTTCCCAATAATCATTCAACCACATTATTCATTAGAGGGGGATTAATCCTTATAAGAAAATTAATCTGATGAGTGGGGACATATGCCTATCAAGAAGAAATAAGATGACGACCCCACACCCAATGGAAGAATAATGAGAGTTAACTAATAGGTGATTCGTACCCTTTGGAATTTTCAAAGAAATAGGGTGAGTAAAATTCGATGCAGTCAATATGCCATGACTCTGCTGGTTTAGTAAGATAAAATCTTCTATTGAAGGTTTCAACGGCTGTTCCATTAATGACTAATTCCCATTCGTTTGAATCAACATGTTTATGGTAGCCTTCTTTGCTACAATCAAAAAGGTCTATAGACAGAGTAAACTCTGCTGGAGAAAGCCCCGAGTTGAAAAGCGTAAAGTTCACATCAACACGTTGATGTTCCCAATCCAAAATGGTAACCGCCCATTCATAATCAATCAAATGTACTGTCGGTTCTTTTATATGATCAAAATCACTAAGCTGCGAATTTAGAACTTGATTTTCAGAGTTTAAGTTTTGGATATTATAGGCTTGCCAAACATTGATACAGAAAGATAAGATTAAGGCAGAAACTAAAATCGAGAATAACAATTTACGCATAATCTAACCTTCCTAAGAATAGTGGATATGAAGCATGCATGCACAAAAGTTTTTGATTTGTGGAGCACTATCAGCACTAGAACACTAAAAAGTGTCAGCATAATGCTATCCAAAATGCCAAAAGCCTTTACTGATTTGGTCAAAAGTAGGATTTTATAGACAAAAACGTAGTGCAAAACATAAAAAAACAAGGCGTGTCTGCCAAAGTAACTGAGAACTCTACCTAATAGATTAATCTTCATCGTTCTTAATGCACTCAACACTAGACCAGTTAGTCCCCAATTCAAAAACAGGAATTCAATATTCTGATTCCACAGGTCAACAGTACCTATGTTAAGCAAACCAAGGATAAGAAGAACTAAGCTGGAGAGCAGCCATAAAGTGTTATGGTTTCTCAAAGCTGCTAACAATACTCCAAACATCATGAAGCTCTGTAACCAAAAGACATTAAAGAAGCCAAGTTGTATTTGCAGAACCCCATTCAAAACAACCATTATAACACACCATGAACCAAACCAGGCAATCCTGAAAAACTTATTCCGTTGAAGAGCTATAACCGAGAAAAACAAGCTCAGGAGTGCCAAGTTCAACCCTATAGCGCCGACAATCTCGCCATCAAACAACAAAGGATTTACTTTGAACTGGCACCAAAAAATCATAAACCAACTAATAAGAGTAAATAACAAAAACCTCCTGAGGACTTTCAAATAGAATGTTCTAACGTTATATTTGTCAAACATCAATTCCAGACTAAATCCTGCGATAATCATGAACATCGGAAACCAATTGACATATCTAATTGCGTGGTAGTGAGTGTCATACAGGCCGAAATCCTTGCTGAACATATCAAATAACTGAAACCCAATCATCAAAAGAACGGCGATTCCTCTAACCACATCAACATACTTGAGTCTTTCACTCAACTGCTGATCTCCCTGAAGCTCCCTTCTCTGAAGAAGCATTTGGGTTCACTTGATGGGGGTGAAGGTCCAGTTCCCACTTCAGCAAACAATTGCATAGCTTCTTGAGGAACAGCGGTTGTATGTGTTGCCTTCAATGTGCCATTAGCGTAGAAAGAAACATGGGAAGGAGTCCAATCAATCTTGAATGTGTTCTCCACTGAGAAGTTGACATCATTTGTAGTCGTGGCCTCTGTTTCCCCTACTTCATTACTTGTGTAAAACTGCCATTTCATAGCAGCACCATCAAATCTTATTGTGATTATCCCTTCATCGCACCATCCATGGTGGTGCTCAAATATCCCAAGATAGATATGAGTGTTGTTGACATCATTTTCGCATTTAGCTTTCCATTCATAAATCCCGAAGTCAAAAATCTCACCAAAAGCTAGCCATGAAATCCATTGATCCGATTCGTTGTGCACTCTGATGACAATATACGGTGGGTCATAATAAATCAGGCCTTGACTGTTGACTCGAAATGCTAACGGCAAATAATGATCTGCAGGGCTAATCCAAGACTCTCTTACATATCCTTCGCCGGTCATATAGAGACTAGATAGTGCATAAGTTGTCAAAGCTGTCATGATCGTGCTGGCACATACAAGTACTAAGACTGATTTAAACTCAATCGATCGCATAATGTTTAGCCGCTTGTCTGTATATTTATGCCTTTTGCGCACACACATAGTTTCGTCGGTACGGTCGACATGCATGCAAATTTCTGGGAGTCAACAGCTATTTCCCAGTCAAGTTTATTCATCGCTTTTCAAGAGAAGAATCGCGTACAACACAGCGTTGTGCATGCATTGATTTAGAACAATGTTATTTTTAGAGGTTTCAACATGAAAAAACATGCAGGCATAAGTGGTTTAACATAGGTCGTGGACGTTTTATCATCAATTAAAGTCCAACTTCCACATGTATGCATGCTCTCCCTCTGGGGAGATGTTAGCTGCTCAGTATTCTTAGAGCTCATAGGTTAGGCCTCATCAGGATTTTCTCTTAGCCAGAAAGAATCCCAGAGCTCCTATGATCAAGCAGACGATTGCTAAAATCGAGACTATTTGGATATTATTATCTGGCACATCTGAGATTTCTTCATCTTCACCTGGGGCTTCATCATCTGAAGCTTCATCATCTGGATCTGGGATTTCTTCATCTGGAACTTCATCTTGGACATCGCCAATTTTAACGATAGCCGTGCCTGTCATTTCATCTTCAAATATGTGCTCATAACCAGAGATTTCAAATTTATAATTCGCTTGGAAACTTAAAGTATCATTGACCATATCTGAGATTATCATGGATTGCTGTATGAGAAACATTGAACTAATGGTAATGAAGAATGTTCGTTCTCCCCTGGCGCCTTTTACCGAATTACTAAAAGTTGCTTCCTGTGTCAGATTGAAATCACCAACTACCAAAGTGATGTTGCAGAAACGAAGATTCCTATACCCCTCATTTAAACCCAGCAACACAAAGAACAAGCTATAATACATGGTCTGGTATTCATGGATGAAACCAGAAAACTCAATATCTACTGGAGCAACCAAGTTTCCATCTAAAGATTCATAGTTCAATTCTATTAAAGAGTCTTGTTTGAATGGATATGAGATGACCGTTGGAATTGTTGATAGGATTACTAAAAACAAGATACATAAGACTATCGTGCTTCGCAGCTTTTTCATCTTCGCACCAAACCATGCATGCATAACTCTATTTTAAAGCTTTTACCATTTCAATCAACATTATCTTCTCTGTAAAAGCTCCCAAAACAATGTTAATTCTCATCCATGCATGAGAAAATATAAGTGTTAGCAAACAAAGGAGTGTCCTAAGTGGAGCTAAAAGAGTTGAGCATAACAAAACAGTCTCTCATACTTGCCGTGTTAATATCTTGTTTAGCGGTTTCTATGGGCTTGAATGTATGGCAATTCACTAATGTGCGCGAAGTAGAAAAAATTGTTGAGGTTCCTGTTGAAGTGCCTTTTGAAGTGTTTGTTCCCACTGGAGAAGGGCCCCGCTATTTTGAGCGGTTTCTGATCAAAGGAAGCGAACATTTTCATGTGCAGTTTTATGATGACTTGCCTTACGAATTTGTTCACGGAACTCTTTCATTCACGAGTGTTACTTTCTATGGAGAATGGGATATTCAAGTAACGTTTAGATTTTGCGAAATAAAGAATACAACATTCGATTTAACAAACATAGATGTAATAATGGAGAATTGCACGGTGGAAAACTCGTATTTTGAAGGAACATTTGATTCTGCTGTTTATCTCAGAGAGAGTTCGTTTACTGGTGTCACAACATTTAATACAAGTGTGGTTAATGGAACCGGTAATATCGGTTTGGAAAATGTGGTTTTTGAAGGCAGCGTTTTCCAAGAAGATTAACCCATGTGACTTGATTGATGGACGCAAAAAACGAGTGGCCATCTAATATGTCTACTGCCAAACAATTCTGGCCACCGTTGAGGAATACGGATTTGAAAAGAAGGAATAGGAGCAGAAGCCCCAAGAAGCTATTCATTCCACCAAGGTTCCTTTAAAAGCTCAGAAATTCTTCGTTTCAAAATTTTTGCATCTTCATAGAGACGTTTCGATAATGCCACCCAACACACAATGGCTTGGCATGCATGCATTCGTCTTTTTTACATTGATGTTGTTTGTTCGTTAAGAAACTCCCGATGTATGCATGCAATTCAATTGAAGTTTCTTCCACAAGTCATAAAAACACTGTATCAGACTCATACGAACATATGGAAAGTGAAAAAGAACAATGAGTGAGAAGACAGATCTAAGAAACTCTAGACAGACAAGATTTGGACTTTCTCCTATTTTCGTAATTGTTATGACGCTCTTCATAGATGCAACAGGATTTGGAATAATAATTCCTCTTCTGCCATTCTATGCAGAAACTTTCCAAGCAGGATCCGCTGCCCTGGGTATTTTGGTTGCTTCATTCTCATTGATGCAATTCATTTTTTCTCCCATATTAGGGAGAATATCGGATAATGTGGGAAGGAAACCAGTTCTTATAATATCGATCTTGACTTCAGTAGTAAGTTTCGTCCTCTTTGCAATTGCTAACTCCTTCTTCATACTCCTCCTATCTAGGATCGTTGCTGGATTGGCTACTGAGACTGCGGTAGCCCAGGCTTACATCGCTGATATCACTAGCAAAAAGGAAAGAGCATCTGGAATAGGTAAGGTGGGAGCTGCTCATGGAGCAGGCTTTATAATAGGGCCTGCAGTAGGAGGTTTCCTGAGTGTCTATGGGTTTTCGGCACCTGGCTTCGCTGCTGTCTTTTTGACCTTGGTCAACCTTCTGTTTGTATTGTTCTTCCTCCCAGAATCACTCAAGAAAGAAAGTTCCGGGCTTCGATTGTCACCTAGCTCTACCAGTAGCTTTTTCCATAAGATACTAGCTGCTTTTACAAAACCCTTGATAGGAGCTGTTTTGATGATTTTCTTCATCGTTTTCCTGTCCTTCTCGGCCATACCTGTAATAATGCCTCTTCTTGGTGTAGCCTTTTTCGGATTTGGGTCCGTTGAGATGTCTTATTTCTTCATGTATATTGGGACTGTCCAAATCATCTTGCAGGGTGTGGTACTTGGGAGGCTGACTGAGAAGTTCGGCGAAGAAAAGCTCATAGCATTCGGTCCTCTGTTGATGATGTTGGGAATATTTTTGATGCCTTTGATTCCAAACATTGCAATTTTTATGCTCTCATTAACGATGATAGCTTCTGGTAGTGGGATAATGCGAACGGTTGTGCCTAGTTTCATTTCAAGAATTACCCCTGCAAATGAGCAGGGAGGCACTTTGGGAGTGGCAAATTCGGTAGCAAGTATCGCAACTGTTCCAGGTCCTCTAATCGGGGGTTCTCTCTTTGAGTTTGCCGGACTACCTGCTCCCTTCTTCGCAAGTGCAGCCATGTTGATAGTCGCATTTGTGCTTGGATGCAGAGTCTTTCATGCTTGTGCACGGGGATTGAAAGGATAGTTTATTGCATGCATGCGGTGGTTTCGGTGTCTAAACCTAACTTCGAGGGACTCCTTAAAGCTGAGTTAGAGAATGCACGTCATCATCCTCCGTCCCCACTGAAAATCTATGTAAGATTATAAGCACAGCGAAAACCGTAGTTTGCGCTCACCAGCACCACCAGAAGGATGCAGAGCGATTCCAAAATCTTGGCTTCGTAGCTTCCTAACGAGCGAAGACGCCTTCTCACATAATCAAGCCCAAAAGCCGCAAATACAGTAATAGGAAGATCGTACAGAATCCGCCACTGAACTGTGCGATTTCCTAACACGAAAAACACTGACGATAGCATAAGCCACAAAGCGAGGTAGCGGTGAACGGTTTTATTCCTCAGGCATACGAAAAAGGCGCCTAGCAGAGCGAGAAAAAGCACAACGGGATTCATATAGAACCCGCCCATCGTGTTCTGAAAGGTCCAGTTGAGCTCCGACCAGAACTGCCCCAGGAATTCAAAAGCTAATCCAGACTGGGCCACACTCACAACCTCCCTCGCAACTCCAACCGAACCCAACAACCAGTTCCTTACAACATCCACCACAACATTCCCTGCTATTATTGCTGCCACAAGTTTAAACTTCCACCACACGTTCTCTCCACGTATCCCAAGAACCACGAGCAGAAGCGCGTACGACCCTAGTACACCAATCAGCAGCCCCCACGTATAGGCGTGTGTGAACAGAACCGAAACCATGGTCAACGCCGTCAAAAAACCCCACCGCCACGAACGCATCCTCATCGATCTCATCATCAACCCTGAGAACAGGTACATCGCGATAAGACCTATCCAGTTAGAAAACAAACCTCCAAGCATCCCCACGGTCACGGGATAAGAGAAGGCGGCGAGAAGGGCGGCGAGGGAGGAAACAGTCCAATCGCCAGTAGCCTCAAGCATGAAATAGAACATTGCTAAGATCAAGAATGGACCCAAAAGCAACGGCATGAATTTGAGTACGGTCAGTGGTGAGAAACCCGTGATTTCCTGCGCTCCAAACATCAACAGCACACTTAAAGGGCGGTCACTCAACGTGAAAAACGCGTATGACACCGCGTTCAACCAATCACCTTCATCCATCTCACATAGCCATTGTTCATAGCTCGGAAGATCTAGCCCAACATGCCTTCCATCCGGGTTCACGCTGGGCAAATACGGATAAATAGCAAATAGAGAAGCGAGTCCAATCGAGCAGACTAACGCTAAGGCGGAGAATTTCCGTCCGAACATCTCTGACTTCGCCGGTCGCTCGAGGCTGGTCTTTCTTCCGCCACTAAGCGTTAGCATCCTCTGCCCTATTCGCACTCGAACTCTTATGGGTCCAAGGTATCTCGCTATCGGTATGACAATCCATGAGAAGATCATTACAACGAAGACGAGTGGAACAAGGCCTGCTGGAAGATAGAAAAGCTCAGTCTCAAGATGTACAGCCCACCAACTTGAATCTTCATAAGACATGGATTGATAGAACGGCCACGAAATCCACCGAGCCAGAGACAAGAATTCTATGGCCACCAGAATGAAAAGTGTGAAAAAAAGCAGCCACAACATAAACTTGTGTACTCTATCCTCCTTGCTCACCCACTTCACGCTCCACAACCACCTCCACCTTTAACACCGCCATCACAACCCCCAACACCATAAGTACTCCTCCAACCAAGGCAAGATAGGCGCCCCAAGAAAGGCTAATCTCGGTCAAGGCGAACATTGCAACTGCTATGAAAGAGAGAAGGCTTGAAGCCAAGATGACGCTATAGGATATTACACGCCTAAGCATGCGCGATGGGACACGCCTTTCAACGTACCAGTACAGAACTACACTAGCCCATCCCACTATTATGGCGGCTCTAATCAGCTCACTTATAGTTCTTAACTGTGCACGTACCTGCATTATAATCAAGAAATCGTCGACTGCGAGCGGAGCAACATCTCCAATAATTATGCTCCATGGCAGATACACGTACGTAGATGACAAGGTTATGATGCCCCATGGAAAGAAAAGCGAGGCCACATTGAACAACGCCCCGAAAATGATGAGTGCAAGAATGCATGCGCGAGAAAGAGTGAACCTCACCTCATTAGCTTGAGTTAAAACGCAAAGTGAAGAAACACTGAAAGGCAAAAGTGAAAGCTCAATCAAGGGGCGATCATCACAATACAAATTTACACCATGACACCTCTTTTAGGACGCTTATGCTTAATAAAATGACGCGAAAAGCAAAAGATGAACATTTGAGAAGATCAAAAGAACTATCTGGATCAAAATAACGAGGTAACACATTTCGCCCGTGCACAATCAATGAACGAAGATGGCAGTCGCCAACCATGAAAGAGAAATCTAAGGTGTCTTGAAACAGAGATATGAGCATTTGGCAAGTCGTTCATTACGGGCGCGTTTCATTGGAGTATGTAACTAGGCAGAATATATGGCTATACTATGATTTTGAGGTTGGTGACAGCTCGAACGCGAAATTTTCAACGGGGTGCTTTTGTTTCTGCAGTTTCTCTGAGATGAGAAAGTTTTTCATTTTGTGACAGCAAATCTTTTGTTTTTAGGCGGCACATGTGTGAGAATGATTGAGTTCGGATTTCGAATAGAGGCAAATTCTTTTAATGTTGAGGATGTATTATGGACGAGTGGGCGTAGCACATGGAATTGTTTTCTACAAGAAAGTTGGTCTTGATCCGGCGAAAGGCTCTGAGAAAAAAGATCTGGTTTAAGAGTTTAAGCCGTGTGGAAAGGGGTTTGATCAGCCTCACCATTAAATGTGTGGATCGGGTGCGGAGTTCCAAGCTGGCGGCGATGCTGAGAAATATAGTGGAGCGGTTAGAGGAGGCGTTGAGGAGCAGAGTGGAAAGGTTGATGGTAGAGGTTGGTTGGCCCTTAGCCCAGAAGTTGGCGTATTTAGCGGTTTCTTGGGGAAACAGGGATGCGTTGAATTGGGCATTCGACGCCAAGTTTGCCCGATACTTAACGATTGCGTGTATGAACGATTCTGGGATGTTCAAAGGGTGATGCCTATCTTCACGATTTTGCGTTTCTTACGCGTGCTAACAACTGAGTGGTTGGCCTCACAGTGGAGGTTCAGGGCATATAACAAAAACGGCGGTTTTTCAGTGTTCGCATGGTTTTTGATGGAGGGGTAAGCTACGGTGGCTAGGAGCGAGATGGTGGAAGGAAAGGGGATGGTGTTGCAGGATATGGGTGGCGGACGGTTGGTGGTAGGTATTCCAGCTCACAATGAGGAGAAATTCATCGCTAAGGTAATTATGAAGGCTAAGAAGTATGCGGATAAAGTGGTGGTGTGTGATGACGGATCTTCGGATTTTACGGGGTCCATTGCGGAGGCGTTAGGAGCTGAGGTGATTCGTCATGAAGAGAATTGTGGGTATGGAGCAGCATTGCAGTCCTTGTTTGATCGAGCTAGAGATTTGGAGGCAGATGTCCTGGTTACTTTGGATGCGGATGGCCAGCATAAACCGGAGGAGATTCCGTCTTTGGTGAAGCCCATTCTTCAGGGAGAGGCGGATGTAGCCATTGGATCTAGATTCCTCCGTGGTAAGCAAAAGGATAAAGAGAGCGTAAGGTCTTGGTATCGGAGGCTAGGTATAAAATTAATAACCAACGCGAGTAATGCGGCTTCCAAGTTTGGTTTAGAGGATGCTCAAAGCGGATTTCGAGCTTACAACCGTCAGGCTTTGAAGACTTTATCTACGTTGGAGGACGGTATGGGAGCCAGTGTGGAGATTCTGTTACAAGCTAGGACGCATGATTTACGGGTTAAAGAGATTTCTACTACCTGTAACTACGATGATGTTGAAAATTCCAAGAATTCGGTTAGGCACGGAGCCAGCGTGTTAACGTGCCTTCTGAAGCTGGTGGTAGAGGACAGGCCACTGGTTTACCTAGGATTGCCAGGCATCCTATCGTTGGTATTAGGCACATTTTTCGGAGCTTGGATGCTTCGTTCATATGCGATGGAGCAACAAATCATCACCAACCAGGCGCTGGCTTCTATGGCGTTTGTTCTTATAGGATTCTTCTTCTTGTCCACCGCCATCACATTGTACGCTGTAAAAAGAGTGGCCAAAAGGGCTAGTCAGAATCAAGGAAACCATTAACCTTTGATACAGATTGAAGTGTGTGAGATTAAAGGGGTTTGTCCAGTTCATAAGGTGGGGGACAGAATAGTGATTGATGGTGCCGAGATAGTTTTGGAGGAGACGGATGCAGTGTGTGTTCATGCCTTATCTACGTTGCTGCATTATGTAGTGGCTTTAGATGAGGGCGCAGACCCGGTTAAATTGGGGCTAACCACCTCGAAAGAGAGGAGAGTTGCCTATATGCAGTGCGTGGACCCTGGAAAACCGTACACTGACGGTGGAACCGTCATCTTCCGATGTAAAAGGGTAAAGAAGAAAGGATCTAGTGAATGAAAGTTTCAATCTCCTTGGCGCTAGACCCCTGAGATCATGCATTCGCGAAGCTTATGCTTGGTAAGGATTATATTGGGAATATCCCTTCGAGGACGGGAAGTCTGCCTGCAGAACAGTCGAGATGTTGAGGTGTAGGATTGGCTAAGGAAGATAAGAAGATCTTGGTGACGGGTGGGTTAGGGTTCATTGGCTCAAATTTGGCACGTGAACTGGAAATGCATGGATGTGATGTTTGGATCTGCGACTTGATACACTCCCACAGACCAAACTACATTCGCTGTGATGTAGGCAAATATCGTCAGGTTGAGCGTACGTTTGAGGAGAACGATTTCGATTATGTATATCACGCTGCTGCAGAGTATGGCAGGTGGAACGGTGAGGATTATTATGAGAACCTTTGGTTAACAAATGCTGTAGGCACAAAGAATATCTTGAGAATGCAGAAGAAGAAGAAGTTCCGCATGATATTCTTTGGAAGTGCGGAGGTCTATGGAGACTATGACGGTGTTATGAGTGAGGATGTGATGGATAAGGTTCCTATTGGGCAGATGAATGATTATGCAATCGCTAAGTGGGCTAACGAACTGCAAATTGTGAACTCTGCTGCGATGTTTGGAACTGAGACTGTGAGGGTTAGGCTTTTCAATGTTTATGGTCCTAAGGAGCACTATACGCCTTATCGTGGCTTCATACCCAAGTTCATATACAAGGCTCTTCATGGTGAGCCCTACACCGTTTATCTCGGCCATAGAAGAACCCTCGAGTATGTAGAGGATGTGTGTAAAACCCTTGCATACATACTGAAAAATTACAAGCCCGGAGAAGTATACAACCTAGGAGGCGATGAACAGTACGAGATCAAATACGTTTCAGATATGATCTTAAGAAGCCTCGAGAAAGATGACTCTAAAGTGACCTATAAAGAAACTGAGTCTTTCACCACTAGAATTAAGACTCCCGACTCCTCAAAGGCCAAGAAGGACCTAGGCTTTAAACTGACCGTGCCGCTAGAGGAAGGCATACGAAGAACTGTAGAATGGTTCAAAAAATCTTATGGAAATCCGTCGCTAGAGCACGTATGTTAGGTTGTGGAGGTTAAAGATACGAGAATTGGAAATCTTTTAGACAACTATGCTGGTAAGAGAATTCTCGTAACTGGTGGAGCCGGTTGTATAGGGAGTAACCTGGTAAGATCTCTTCTTGAGGCAGAGCCTGAGCAAATCATTGTCATAGATAATCTTTCAGCGACTCATGAGTGGAACCTTCCGAAGAACCCTAAGGTGCTCTTTATACACGGAAGTGTGCTAGAGGAGGAGAAGATGAAGAGGGCGTTCAGCTTTAAACCCCATTATGTTTTTCATTTGGCGGCCCACTTCGCGAATCAGAACAGCGTAGACCATCCTGAAACAGATCTGCTGGTAAATGCCCTTGGAACGTTGAAAACTCTCGAATACGCGAACCTAGTTGGTGTAGAAAAATTCGTTTTCGCTTCTTCTGGTTGCTCGGTGTACGGAAATAAGGCGCCATTGCCGTTAAAGGAGGATTTCGTCTCGCTGCACTTAGATACGCCTTACCAGATAAACAAGCTAGTAGGCGAACTGTACTGCAATTACTTTTACGACTACTATAAAATGCCAGTAACTATAGCTAGGTATTTCAATGTTTATGGTCCTGGCGAGATCCCTAGTAGGTATAGGAATGTAATTCCAAATTTCATTTGGTGGGCTTTGCATAAGAAGCCTTTACCAATAACTGGATCTGGTGCGGAGACTAGAGATTTTACTTTTGTTGAGGATATTGTAGACGGCACTCTTAGGATGGGAGTGGTCAAGGAAGCGATGGGCGAAGCGATTAATCTGGCGTCTGAAACTGAGACGCGGGTGATTGATTTGGCGAATTGGATTAATGAGCTTACTGGGAATGAGGCAGAAATGGTTTTTGAGCCTAGAAGAGATTGGGACAAGGTGATGGAGAGAAGAGCCTCAATAGAGAAGGCAGGGAAAATACTAGGATACAAACCAAAGATTGACGTAAAAACGGGCTTAAGGCGAACTTACGACTGGATCATGGAGAACAAAGAGAGAATCGGACGAGTTGCCAGATTCTAAGCTTCTCAGATTGAGTTAGATGAGAGTCCTTATTATAGCTCAATATTTTCCTCCGGACATGGGTGGAGGAGCTACTAGGGCTTATAACGTTGCTAAGGGCCTTTTGAAAGTTGGCTGTGAGGTAACGGTTGTTTCGGCTTTTCCGCATTATCCTACTGGGCATGTTCCGAGAAAATATAGATGGAAGCCTTTGAGCGTTGAGCACGAAGGAGGGGTGAAGGTTATTAGGACTTTTGTTCCTGCTTTGGCTTCGGAGGGGATTGTGAAGCGTGTTTTGCTTTTTGCCTCTTTCATTGTTTCTTCTCTTTTTGCTCTGCCATTTGTTGGGGGAATTGATGTTGTTTGGGCTGCTAATCCGAATGTAATTGCTGTTTTTCCAAGCTTAGTTTATGGAATAGCAAAGCGGTGTCCTCTGGTTCAGAATGTTGATGATCTTTGGCCAGAGGCTTTGTACGATTTGGGTGTTTCTAGACAGTCTTTTTTAGCGAGGCTTGGTGAATTCATGGCTAGGACTGCGTACAGGATTGCTTCGGCTATAACGCCTATCAGTCCTGCTTATGTTGATGTTATAACGAATAAATATCATGTAGAGCCGAGAAGAGTTTATGTGGTGCCAGCTGGTGTGGATTTGGATAGATTTTCTTGTAAAGAAAAAAGCATTGGGGATAAGGGGGAAAAATTTACGGTTTTGTATATCGGGGCTTTTTCTCCGGCTTATGATTTCGATCAGGTGCTTAAGGTTGCGGAACTGTTGGCTGGATTATCTGATTTGGAGTTTGTTATTCAGGGCGGAGGCGAGCTTGCCGATATTTTGAAGTCTAAAGTGAAAGAGATGGGGTTAAAGAATGTTAGAGTGGTTGATAGAATTGTGAGCCGTAAGGAAGTCGCAGAGATATTGGGAGAAGCGGATGCATTGTTGTTGCCTTTAAGGGGAGTTGGGTCAATTGAGATGGGAATATCTTCTAAGCTTTATGAGTATCAGGCGGTTGGAAAGCCTATATTATGCTGTTCAAGTGGACAGCCGGGGCATTACGTTTCGGACACGAAATCTGGACTTGTGGTTAAACCTGGAGATTATGAAGCCTTGGCTAGATCAATAGTTTACTTGAGAGAGAACCAAGGTGTTGCTGAGAAACTAGGGGCATCTGGAAGGCGGTATGTCGAAAACAACTTATCAATAGAAAAAATAGGTATGAAGATGCGAAGAGTCTTAGAAAAGATCTAGAGTGTAAGAAAGAGATATGACTATTTACGTGGGAAGTTTGAAGTACAGTCCAGTGTTCAAGTCTCATTGTTGCGCATTTGGTGAGGCGTGCGAGAAAAAGGGATATTCTGTCAACTATCTCTTCAGTCGTGAATACAAGTGGATGTTGCCTGAGAAAATAGAGGCGAAGACTACATTCATTGGACATTCAATCAACATTTCTTCGATGCTGAAAGATGCGTTAAGTTTCAAAAATAGAGAAAGGATAAGAAAAATATTCTCACAGGGACAACCAAGCCATGTCTACATGCATAATTATCATTTTTTAAATCATTACATAGCAAAATTGTCGAAGAGGCACGATTGTATCTTTATTTACCACACGCATGAACCTTATGTGCAGGATAAGAAGGCTCATGGAGGTTTCCATCAATATTGGCTTTATCTCTTCGAGTATTTTCAAGAAAAGCTGTTAGAGAATACGGACATCGCCGTCGTTTCTTCCAATATGGCTTCTCATCTTTTTGATTTGAGGTATCCCGGTTTTTCTGGAAGGAAGATGTTGATCCCTTTAATGTACGAGGATTTAGGTGATTCAGATTCTGGTATGCAAGATAGGGAGTATATTACTTTTGTCGGTCCACCTGTTCCAGCTAAGAACCCTGAAAAGCTTTTGGAGTTAGTGCGGTTTTCAAACCAGAACAATTTGGGTTTAAGGTTCTTGCTCATTTCACGTTCTAAAATAAAGGCCGTGAAATATCTCCGCGAAAAAGACTTACAGATATTCTCTAAAGAGAGGATAACTGATGAAGAGTTTGGTGAATTAATCAAAAGGAGCATCGCTGTTCTTACGCCGTACAGGCGAGAGACGCAGAGTTCGGTTATTCTTGTTTCGTATATGTATGGGACTCCGGTCGTATCAAGTGATGTGGGAGGATTACCGGAGTTCGTTTCTCATGGGAAAACTGGTTATCTTCTTGATGTAGATGCGGAGGTAGAGGAGTGGATTAAAGGAATAAGCCATATACAAAGAAATTTCACTAGGCTGTCAAAGAATTGCAGGAAGTGGTTTGTTCAGAATTATTCGGGGAAGAACTGGGAAAAATACCTTGGCGACATACTTGCTTAGATTCATACGATTGTTCTTAGCAAGGAAGTTCGCACATTAGCATGATGCTCGACATAGGTTGTGGTGAAAATTCAAAGAAAGGCGACATTGGACTTGAGAAAAACGAGATCTACGGATATCGTGGCGGATGCCCGTATGCTGCCTTTCAACGATGAGTGTTTTGATCGTGTTTACTCAAGCCACCTTATTGAACATTTCAGCCATCGAGAAGTTAGAAACGTCTTACTTGAGTGGATACGTGTGCTGAAGAAGAGTGGGACAATTGAGATTCGTTGTCCTGATCTCCGTGCTAGAGCTCTTCTATTTTTTCTGAGCCCTTCATGGCAAAATGTCAAGAACATATATGGAGAGCAAGATTACGTTGGCAATCAACATAGAAGCGGTTTTTCCTTTAGGCTTCTGAAACGTCTTCTAGAATCTTGTGGAATCAGAAATGTGAAGAGAATAATTAAGGGTCATAAAGGCATACCATTCATTCCAGACTGCCTTCACGTCAGGGGCATTAAACGCTAGAGCTTGCAGAAGGTCGAAAGATAAACTAATGAATATACAAGTCTTAGCGCGCGCATATGAAGCCGCAAAAGAGTGAATCAGAAACGCATAATGACCTAAAATCCTCAACTTATCGTGCAATCAAGTCTCTCACTGGCGTATCGTGTGTGGAAGGGCTAGATACTTTATTTAAAATTATAACGCTAGTTAATTTAGCCAAAAAAGGCACAAACGCACTAGTGTCGAGAAAGATTAGCGAGCTTACGCGTTGGATGTTGCGTGACGTTATAGTGAAAGTTAATTTTAAAGGCATTACATACAGCTTTCAATGTCCTAAAGGATACGATTTTAACATTTACCTGAACCCCTATTACCACGAATATGATGTTGTCTCATTTGCTTCTAGTGTTCTGCAAAAAGGTGATGTGTTCATAGATGTAGGTGCGCATGGTGGTCTCTATACGTTATTAAGCGGCAAGATTGTCGGCTCTAGAGGTAAAGTAATAGCTATCGAGCCAAATCCTGAGAATTTAAAGTTCCTTAGACAAAATGTGATATTGAACAAACTAAAGAACATAGTCATAATTCCAAAGGCTGCAAGCAATAGGAGAGAAAGGATTAACCTATACTATCAAATGAAGAGCACAGCACTAACATCAGCTATTGAAAAGGATGAGGGCACTAGCAAAATCGTAGAGGCGGAAACAATCACGATAGACGAGATAGCGGATACTTACGACTCGATAAAATTGCTTAAAGTGGATACAGAAGGCTATGATCTGAAGGTACTTGAAGGTGCATGTTATGTGCTGCCCAAAATTTGTTACGTAGTGGTCGAGTCGAATAAACATGATATACGAAGTTTGCTCTGCAAGCTTTCTTTCAATCTCACTTTATTACTTCCTTCAGGCTATCTCCTCGCAACCAATAAAAACCTGCAAAAAATCAATCAAGTTTAGAAGATGACACCATGAGAATCCTTCAGGTAATACCAGTTTTCTCCGCTCCGTTCGGTGGACCAGTAACCGTTGTGCGTTCGATTTCTAAGGAGCTTGCAAAAAAGCATGAGGTTACTGTTTATACGACAAGTGCATTGGATCACAGACGTGATTTCAAAGATTCGCCTCTTGCGGTTAAATCAGACGGTTATCGTGTTGTTTACTTTCCGAGGATCTTTAGGTTTAGCGGGTTTAATGTTTCGCCTGCTATGGCAAGGGCATTAAAGGAGACTCTTAGTGAATTCGATATTGTACATCTCCACTCTTGGCGTCATTTTCAAGATACAATAGTCCATCATTATGCGAAAAAGTATGGTGTTCCTTATGTCTTGCAGGCTCATGGTTCGCTTCCTAGAATTATGACTAAGCAGAGGTTGAAGTGGATTTATGATGTGTTTTTTGGGTATAGATTGTTGAGGGATGCTTCAAAGGTTGTCGCTCTTAGTCGGATGGAGGCTGAGCAGTGTAGGGGTATGGGTGTGCCTGAGGAGAAGATCGAGGTTATACCTAATGGAATAGATTTGTCCGAATATGACAATCTGCCGCCTAAAGGGTCTTTCCGGAAGAAATTTAACATACCTGAGGACAAAAGAATCATACTTTTCTTGGGCAGAATCCATAAAACGAAGGGGATAAACTTTCTAATCAAGGCTTACGTCCACCTGATTAATGACATGAGGTTAAATGATGCTATATTAGTAATAGCTGGACCAGACGATGGATACCTAAATGAGGTTGAGTCTTTGGCACATTCTTTGCGGTTAACCGATAACGTGTTATTTACTGGATTGTTAACCGAGAAAGATAAAAAATGTGTTCTTGTTGATTCGAGCCTTGTGGTTTATCCAAGTCCTGTTGAGCCCTTCGGATTAGTGGCTCTGGAGGCTGCTGCTTCGGCTAAACCCATAATAGTCAGCAATAACACTCCCATGGCGACCATAATTAAAAAAGGCAAATTTGGTTTTTCAGTAAATCATGGCGACATTGATGAGCTTGTAGAAAGTATGGGCAAGATGCTTAATAACGACGAACTATTGAGAGACATGGGGCGAAAAGGTCGTAAGTTTGTATTTGAGAACTACAACTGGGCTAGGATAGTAACTGAACTTGAAAAAGCTTACGAAGAAATAGTCAAATAACGAGTTTGTGGTCATTGAGGAAATGATCGTGCTGATACTTCTCGGTCCTGTGTAGACACCTAATGCTAATAGGCTTTTGAAATGGACATTGTCATTTCTGTAGAGTCTTTCGACCCAGAGAAAGGATACCTAGAATATTATTTAGCGAAAGAGTTAGCTAGATTAAATCACAACGTAACGATATTTTCATTTAAACGTGGAAGGAAGTTATCTGAGTCAATGCTTGATAACTTTCATGTTGTTTACATACCATCTCTGACTAATATTCATAGTTACAGCTTTTTCGGGCTCAGAGAAAGATCAGTTCTCATTAAGATTATAAAAGAAGCTTCGCCCGAAGTAATTCACTGTCAACCCCTGTTTTCACCGCTGTCACTCTTCCTCATGAACTGCCAAAAATCGGTTGATTATAAAATTGTTGGAAGCTTGATATCACAAGAACCTTCGCTTAATAGCCTGATTAATGAAATAGAATACAGTTTTGTCAAAAATCTTGTTAAGCGATACATAAAAAAAAGGACTGAGTTATTCTTTGCAAAGACCGATGCACTCAGGAAGATGTTAGTTCTGTCATTTGGTATTCCTTTTCAAAAAACCTGTGTAATACCTTTAGGCGCGGATCCGGAACTCTTTAGATTTAGCGTAATTGCAAGAAAACGTGTAAGAACTCAGCTAGGACTATCTGATGAAGATGTGGTAGTGATATATAGCGGTAAAATAATTCCCTCAAAGGATCTTGAGGTACTCATAGCGGCATTAGCGCCTATCATAAAACAAGACCGTAAAGTGAAATTGCTGATTGTGGGCGAAGGTAAGGCATGTTATACAACACATCTTAAAGAACTCTTATCGAATCTTAAGGTTTCAAATAATATTATTTTCCATCATTGGGTTCATAGGACAAAACTGCCAGGCTTTTACAGTGCAAGCGATATAGGAGTGTGGCCGGGCGTTTCCTCCATCTCAATAGTCGAAGCAGCCTCTATAGGCTTACCTATAATTATGGCAAAATCTCCTATTGAAATATATGCTATAGAAAATGAGAATGGTTTTGCTTTTGAACGAGGCAATGTGAATGAACTCAGAGAATACTTGAGGATATTAATTTACAATGAGGAAATACGTAAGGAGATGGGCCGTAGATCAAGATTACTGGTGGAACGAAAATTAAATTGGAGATCCATCGCCATTCAACATCTTGATGCGTACAAGCATGCTTTACAGTTATAAGGTCATTTATGAAGCAGATAAAGGAGAAAATCTACGAAAAATATGGCGTTCCATTCCTGAATTAGTTGGTTTGTTTCATATGATAGTGTACAGGGTGAAGCTATGGTTAGGAAAGCTGTCATAACCGCGGCTGGTCTTGGAACACGTCTGCTTACCGTGACGAAGGAGCAACCTAAAGAAATGTTGCCGCTTTTCGCTAGAACTGAAAGCGGCAGTCTCTGTGTTACGCCTCTTCTTCAAATGATCTTTGAGCAACTTTATGATTATGGCTTTAGAGAGTTTTGCTTTATTATTGGTAGGGGAAAGAGGGTTGTAGAAGACCATTTCACTATTGATCGTAACTTCATTAGGCAACTCAACAACAAAGGGAAACATGAATTGGCATTAAGCTTAGAGCAATTTTACAGAAAGATTGAAGATTCCATGGTTGTGTGGATTAATCAGCCTGAGCCCAAGGGGTTTGGCCACGCGGTACTGATGGCCAAACCCTTTATCAGAGAAGAATCTTTCCTTGTCCATGCTGGTGACGCTTACATAATACCTAATGTCAACTCTATTAGAAGGCTAATAGAGGCTCATAGAAGAAGAAAAGCTGATGTCAGTCTCCTCCTAAAGGAGGTTGAGAACCCAAAACACTATGGTGTAGCAGAGACTCAAGAGGCACATAAGGAGGTATTCAATGTCGCGAGAGTTGCTGAGAAACCTGAAAAGCCCTTCACAAACCTGGCAATAATGCCAATCTATGTATTTAATCCCATAATTATGAACATTTTAGAGAAAGTCTCACCTGGCCTAGGAGGCGAGATACAGCTCACTGACGGAATACAACAGCTCATCGATAAAGGATCTAAAGTTCAAGCGATAAAACTAGATGATGACGAAATCAGACTAGATGTGGGAAGCCCTGAAACATATTGGGAAGCCCTAGCCACGTCGTACAAATATTCGAAAAAAGCTGCAACTTTCTGAATAGTCTAAACAAAATATAAAAAATATGAGAACAATTTGTATTCAATTGTTTACTTACCAAGAAGCATTCAATGCTTGCAAAATGAGGCTTAAAATATGACGCCATATCGCATTTCAATTATTGGAACAGGTTATGTTGGCTTGTGTACAGCAGTTGGGTTCGCAAGCAATGGCTACAAAGTTGTCACGACAGACCACGATTCCGAAAAGGTAACATCAATCAATAAGGGCGTACCACCCTTCGACGAACTCTATCTAGGAGAATCACTGCAAAATGTTGTGAAAGAGGGTTATCTCAGATGTATGTTAAGCTGTGAGGAGGCCATTTTAAGCACGGACATCACGTTCATCACTGTCGGAACCCCTAGCAAACCCAACGGAAGCATCGACCTAGAATACACTGAGAATGCGGCTTGCGAAATCGGACGTGCCTTAAAGAGAAAGGAAAACTACCATTTAGTTGTGGTCAAAAGCACAGTCGTGCCCGGAGTAACCGAAAACAGGGTGAAACCAGCCATTGAAAATCTCTCGGGGAAGTGCTGTGGTGCAAAATTTGGCTTGTGCATGAACCCAGAGTTTTTGCGTGAAGGATCTGCACTCTATGATGTCTTAAACCCGGATCGAATCGTCATAGGCGAATATGACCAAAAATCCGGCGATATTCTTGAAAACCTATACAGAGATTTTTACGGTGGATGCATGCCTCCGCTTATCAGAACAAACCTTCCAACAGCCGAACTCATAAAGTACACCAACAATGCTTTCCTCGCCACAAGAATCAGCTTCATCAACAGCATCGCCAACATATGCGAGAGAGTCCCTGGCGTAGATGTGAAAGTTGTAGCCAAAGGCATAGGATTAGACAAGCGGATTGGACCTCTATTCCTAGACGCTGGATTAGGTTATGGAGGAAGTTGCCTGCCGAAGGATGTCAAAGCATTAATAGCCTTCTCAAAAGGCTTAGGCTATGACCCGCTGCTTTTCAATGCTGTTGAAGAGGTAAACAAAGCCCAAGCCAACAAAGCCGTCAAACTATGCAATACGATACTAATCGACCTTAAAGACAAACGAATCGCAATCCTAGGCTTAGCCTTCAAGCCAAACACCAGTGATATGCGTGAGGCTGTGTCGATAAAAATTATCAATCAGCTCTTACAGGAGGGCGCGAAAGTCGTCGCTTATGACCCAGCAGCCACGAACAATGCTAAGAAAATCTTCAAGAACAAGATCGAATATGCTCCATCAGCCATTGACTGCATTAACAGTGCAGATTGTTGCATAATAATAACAGAATGGGAAGAGTTTAGAAGGCTTAAACCAGAGGATTTTATAAAACAGATGAGGAAAGCAGTCATCATCGATGGCAGACTGGTATACAATCCAAACGAATTTAAGAACAAAGTTAAGTTCGCAGCCGTGGGGCTTGGAATATCTTAATTGTTACAACTAAAACGTTCTCAGCCTTCTCAAAGTCCAGTAGCATTTTCTTTCAAAGGTCACTAGAACCGCTTGGAGTTTAAGTTAATTAGTGATAAGCTATGAGAGTCTGCTATTTTAGACCGTACGATCTGAAAACAAACATATCACCGTTAATTAAGAATCCAAGATTGTTCTTTAAATATCTCCGAAGAGAGAAAAATCTAGCGAATTTTCTCGGTTTAGAAAAGAGCGCGGTAGAAGTATATTTGAGACAAGCTGACCAGATTACAAGAACGATGTTAAGATTAACGGAGAACACCGAGCTCGGTACAATGCTCTCTCCATTGCGAGGGCCAATTATTTACGTGTGCACCAGAGCGTTGAAACCTACCGTAATGGTTGAAACAGGTGTAGCTTCCGGCTCCTCAACACGCTATATACTGCAAGCAATGGAATCGAACGGAAGAGGCACCTTATACTCTATTGATCTGCCAAATATCGGCAAAGGAGCGCTTATACCGGAAGGTAGGGAAGTCGGTTGGCTAGTGCCTCCGAGACTAAAGTATAGATGGAGACTGATTTTAGGACGAAGCCAAGACGAATTACCACCTCTACTAAGAAGGCTCAAAAACATCGATGTGTTTTTACACGATAGCGAACATACCTATAAGACTATGATGTTTGAATACGAAACTGTGTGGCTTTACCTAAGAGAAGGTGGCTTACTATTGTCCGATGACATACATTGGAATAAAGCTTTCTTACGATTTATCAGAAAAACGAAGCCCAAGCGTTGGATAGCTTTTGACGGATTAGGTGCAACAATAAAGTGAAACGTACTTTATCCAGTGCACAAGCGGAAAGTTGCTCGACCGAGTCAGCCGGTACACGCAGGCGTCGTGGTCTTGGAGGATAAAAAACGAAAATTGTTGTTCTAAGCCATATTGCATCTCAATCATCATATCTGCCTGGAGCACCTAGGAGGATGAAGGAACTTGTTGAAGGTATGCACCAAAGAGGTTGGAATGTGACAATATTTAATACTTATAATTCGTATGCGCGCGCTATGTCTCCCCGATTTCTTGCTTCTTTTCTAGAGATCATACTATCGTTTTTGAGACTAATGAAAGCACATGCGACTCCTCACGCCGTGATCTTTTTCTCGCCACTTGATGGTCTTATCGCTTTATTTCACAGATTGTTCTTCCGAAATACAAAAATCATCTATTGCGACAGGGGAGACCCAGTAGAGGGTATACGGTTGTCACCGATTAAGAATACAGTGAATCGTCTTCTTAGACCCGTGGAGCTGTTACTTATGATTTTTCTCGAGAAGATTATTTGCTTGAAGAGTGACAAGATAATTTTTAATTCTAAATCAAGGCTTAAAGAGATGGAAAAACTTGTAGGGAAAAAACTTGCAAAAGCACAGGTGATACCTAACAATACGAACCCCTCTTGGGTCCAAAAATGGTTATCCCAAATTCCCAAGGCTTCAACAATAGTCAACGATATGACCATATCTTGGAGAGATAAGAAAATTATCGGGTTTGTTGGAAACTTATATGAAGCTGGAAATGGCTTGGATATTTTGCTAACTGCATTCAAGCTGGTTGCTAAACGGATTCCTGAGTCGATTCTGGTTATAGTAGGAGACGGCCCAGACGAAAGAGTGCTTGAGCAAAAGGTCACTGGGATGAGTCTTGATAACAGAGTATACTTTACTGGCGGTGTTCCGAACCCGCTCTTTTATGTAATGGACTTCGACGTGTTCGTCCACCCCGCACGCCATCATAGCTGTCCGAATGCAATTTTAGAATCGCTTATGTGCGGTGTTCCAATTATAGGTTCCCGTGTAGGGGGCATACCTGAAATACTAGAACATGACGAATTCTTGTTCGAATCGGAAAACATTAGGGAACTGGCAGATAAGATAATAGCAATTCTTACAGGTCAGCTTGACTCGTCTCGTGCCAAATCGTTGATAACACAACTCAGAAGAAAATTCGAATTTGATTGGCAGGAAACTATGACCAGTGCAATAGAAGAGGTTTTAGAAACAGACCGTCAACACTCAAGTATGGACATGAAGAAGCATAAATCACAAGATAGATTTCGGGTTTTTAATGCCTTAATCCGATATCGCAAATATACATTTACACAAGCAATCATTCTAAGTTCATTCATATCATACAATTTCAGTTCAGTACACCCTCTTATTGCCTGCATTTCCATTCTAAGCGGATGGGTAAGCATAATCGTAATACCTGGGTATTTGTTTTTGGACTTGTTTCTGAAACAACCAATATCGCTTCATCAGGAGTTGATATATAGTGTGTCGCTGAGCTCTCTTATCTCTTCGATCGCAGCTTTAGCGCTGTTTGCAGCAAAAAAGCTTTACTGGTTTATTCCTTTATCCTTCATCATAAATGAAGGCATGATTGTCTTATCGGTCATTCGTGCTTACATAACTAAAGGAGAGCAAAGATATGCTGAATAAAATCTCCACCAGTATCAAGTTAACGTTTTCTATCCTCTTTATATTATTGGCGTTCTATGCTAGCTTCTTTCAGGAAAGAATGATTCCAGCTCTTGGATCTGTATTGATTCAACTTCTTAGATTCCCATTGGAGTTTACAGTAATCCCGCTTGATCTCCCCGCATTATTCGAGTTCTTCATCGGATTAGTAGTGATTATTGGATTCTACTCGCTAGCAGCATGTGTTTTGTATCGGGCTTTTCAGACTTTCAACAAGATATGCAAGCACACATTTAGGAAACCAAAACCAAGTGATTAGGTGTGAGCACGCATTCTAAATATATTTCATTTATAACCATTTCTGCAGTTGCAGTCATTCTTATCATACTCTTACCTGACGTCATGCCTCCTGGCAAAGATATATGGTTCCCTGTTGGATTAGGTTCAGGTCGACTGCTGCAAACTCGAATTGAACAAGGTTTCATACTGTATCGAAATTATCAACTTAACGAAATCGATCTACTATCAATCAAGTCCACACCAGTGCAAATTCTCATGTTCTACTTACTGGGTGTGTTTTTTCAATCATTTTGGCACCCATTTATTTTTGCGTGGCTTTTAATCGGTTTGTTCTATACGCTGTTGAGTATCACTATTTACGTGTTAAGTTTTGAACTTACAAATGACAGCTTTATTGCTTTAACGTCCTCGATTTTGTCTCTATTAAGTGTGGGTCAGTTGAGTCTGGTTGTAAGGATCAATCTCGGTGAATCCATTGGGTTACTTTTCATGCTGATCTCCTTAATCTCATATGTTCACTTCCTTAGAAGTGGGAACAAAAGATATTACATTCTTACTATACTCATGTGTATTTCCACGTTGTTTACCCATCAACAGCCCATTGCTATATTCTTTAGCATCGTTATTCTGAATCAAACGTTATCATTCTTTATGACCAGATCATTTGGGAAATGGCTCAAAAGCACAACTATGCTAGGTACGCTGATCTTCACGGTGGGTCTTGTTTATGTCTTGTATGGAATGGTGATTAGGCCTTTCGAAGCACCAATCCCTCTACAGGGAACCTTAGTTCCGGTCGGAACATTAAACTTTAAAGGTGGAGAAATGGTCAAGATTCTAGGATACGCACCAATTGCCCTGTCAGTATTTGGAGTGCTTCTAGGATGGAGAAAAACAAACAAGATAGGATATATGTTGCTTCTGTCTTGGATGTTAGTAGGTTTCATATACCCTAATCAGGTTGCTCTTGGTCTTGGCATTGAAGCCGCCCCACCAAGTGGGCGCTTATTTCAAGAGTTCTATGCAATTGTGAACATTATGGCTTCGCTGGGTCTTTACTGTTTGGTTGACGAAGCTCATCTTCTGTATCGCAGCAAAAGAGTGCATTTGAAGTGGGTAGCCACTTGTCTTTTGATCACATTCGTGGCAATGCCAAGCACCATGGGGTATATCACAGACCCCACATTCACTTCAATATATCCTTTTGAGAGGATATATACTCACGAGCAATATGAGGCACTTTGCTGGCTTGAAGAAAACGTCTCTCCTAAAAATGCTGTCGTTTTAGCCGAACATAACTACGGCCCATTCATAAGTACACATACTAGTTTCAAGGTTTTGAGGTTGAGCTCGGCTTCACTTTCTTCATTCGCAGGTAGTTTTGAGCATACCGATGTAGAACGATTAGAGAACGCGTTAACCCGTGTTATAGAATACTGGTTTTCAATCGGCCATGATATCATCCTTATCATTAGTAAGAATATGCTCAACATAGATGTGGCTCCTGTCTTTGAGGAGATTTATAAGAACTCGGAGGTAAAAATTTTCAAGGGAACCCCTCAATTCAAGGCCGATGTGGGGCCCACGATCAAAGTGGTTTTTGATTCCACCATCGAAGAAGTGTCTACATATTTGAGTGGCAACGGTCCCCTGAACGTAAGTTATATGTTAAATCTCCATGGTAGTGAGTCTTACAGGCTTCTTGATATTCCGCCTTTTTTCATAATAGGGCGTATAACACCAAGCCCGAAATATTACTTGGTAAATGGTAGTGAAATTTACATCTATGGGGACAACATCACGGACTATGTGGTTTCGTTCAAGGGTCATGTCACATATTCATCCATTGGTTGGAAAGACGATTTCTTCTCAGCCAATTGGATTCCGCTAGAGGCATCGAACAACAAGTACTCGGTTGGTGAAGGGATTCTAAATATCTCGAAAACTTTCGAGTTCTACAAGCGTAGTGAACAGTTTTGGTTGGAAAAAACAATACGTGTCGATGGTTCATTGCACCCATATTTTATTATCAGATCGAAAGGAGATGGCCAGGCAAAACTTCAAGTAGTCCTTGAGTCAACAGATAAGAAGTGCTTCAACCTTCTACCCGTCTATCCCACTTCGTCTGAGTGGACTATAACAGTTATCAAAATCAACCCATATATCTTCGACAAGATCCGCCTAGGGATAAATGACTTCGAAATGGATATCGGAGGTACACATAGTGTATTGGTGGATTATATGATGTTTTCTCAATATAGCCAAAGACCAGCATATCCATGGCTTGAGTACTACTCTGCTGGTAAAGATCTGATCGTAGATACTAGTTGGCATGATAACCACGGATTATTAAGACCTAATGCCACAACCGGCCCACAGTTTGTGAAAGGCAAATTTGGACAGGCGTTGCTTTTTGAGGGAAAGGGTGACCATGTAGAAATCCCTCATAGTGCGTCCTTATCCTTTGAAGCTGGTGATGAAATTACTATAAGCCTCTGGGCAAAGCCTGATACTGTCGACTTCTATAGAACTTTCATTTCTAAAAGGACAGGACCGGCAAACTATGCGCTAAGAATTAAAGAGGGGAAAGTTGATTTTTATTACAGGAACAGTGTGAATGCTGCTTGGAATAGTTTTATAACAACAGATGCTTGTGCTGAAGTGGGAAAATGGAAACACTTTGCTGTGACTTATACTTTTGGAGTAGGGAATACTGTGAGGATTTATGTTAATGGCATAAATGTTTCTGGTGAGTGGTGGACTGGGAGTGGGTGTGACCCCCCTTTCTCAAGCTCCGTGCCAGTGAGAATTGGAGCTGTAGGAGGTCTGGAGCAATTGTTTGAAGGCACCATTGATGGAGTTAGGATTTATGACAGGGCTCTTTCACCCGTTGAAATTCAAGACTTAATGAAAGGAAACCCCATCAGATCAGGACTTGTGGGTGAATGGTTGTTTGACAGTTCTGTATCTTCTTAGAAGATTGTATCCAAGCTGTTGGATGCAAGCTCAAGAGCTCAGGTAAGAAGAATGATTAGAGTTACGATGCTTACAGATACATTTTTCCCCAATATGGGTGGAGCTGAGGTAGCAGTGGCTGAACTTTCTAATGCATTACACGATTTAGGCGTTTATGTAGGATTGATTACTCCCTCTTCTGCTAAACTTCATACAACTGATAAGCGGACACCTTTTGCCTTTCGCTTTCCAATCAAATATATTGCGCGTAGAAAACTTGCCTTCCTTTCTATGACCAAAACACTACTAAGATCTAAGATGAAGCCAGACATTATTCATGCTCATTTCCTATATCCCTCAGGCTTTGCTGCACTGATATCAAAACCGTTTCTAAACAAACCTTGTATCGTGACTATGCATGGAAAAGATATTCAAGTTGATCAAACCATTGGCTATGGTATTCGCTTAGATTGGAGACTTGATTTAGTTATCAAACTAGTTTTAGACAAAGTTGATGCTTTAGTAGCTCCCAGCAGACTGGTGGCGACAGAAGCCATTAAAGCCGGAGCTGCTCCATCCAAAATCCACATCATACCCAACGGAGTAGACATCTCTAGATTCAATCCAAAAGTTAGCGGGGAAGTAATACGGAAACGATTTGGAATAAAACGTAAAGAACGCATTGTGTTAACGATTTCACGTTTTCACCCCAAAAAAGGGTACGCCTACCTAGTAAGAGCCATACCTCTTATAATCAAAGAAAATCCGGAAACAAAGTTTATGTTTTGTGGCAGAGGACCCGATGAGCAAAACATTGCCAATAGTGTTAGGTCTTTGGGCTTGTCTCAAAATGTGATATTTGCAGGGTTCATTAATGAGAGAGAAAAACCGATGTATTATGCAGCTGCAGACATTTTCGTTGTTCCGTCTTTAGTTGAAAACGCCCCCCTTACAATACTAGAGGCCTTAGCGTCGGGTAAACCAGTGGTTGCCTCTCGGACAGGTAACATCACTGAACTTATTCGTAATGAGCTTTCTGGCAAACTAGTAGATCCTAAAGATACAACTCGACTTGCCAGAGCAATAATAGAATACTTGGAAAATCCAATACTAAGAGAGGTCACCGGTATTAAAGGGAGAGAAGACGTCGTACGAAGCTACAGTTGGAATTCAATTGCAAAGAAGACATTAAACCTTTACGAAAACCTTTTGAGTTTCTCTTAATCAAAGCCGCTGATTAACTGCTGATTGTTATGCTCTCTAGAATACATAAGAAAATTGGAATAATAATGCTTAATGAAAGAAAAAGAGTTAGAGAAAAAGAAATAAAGTTGGTTCTAAATGAGATAAAAAGGTATCCTAATGCTAACCTTTTGGAAGTTGGATGTGGGAGTGGTTTTCAAGCGTCTATCTTGCAGAAAGATTTGGAATTTTTCATCCCTTCGGATGTGACATATGAGCGCTTGAGTCGTTCGGCCATCAAGCTAAAAAACTTCATAAAATGTTCGGGAGAGTATCTTCCTTTCAAAAGAAATGTCTTTGGCATAGTATATATGTCCCAAGTATTGGAACACATAAAGAATAAACGTAATGCCCTAAAAGAGATGAAACGTGTTTTGAATAATGAAAGCGGAACACTAATAGTAGTCGTTCCAACATCCTTTTGGAAAGTTCTCAGTGTCCTCACATACTACCTCAATTCACTTTACTTCTATTTGCCTAAATTCATCTTTTCCGACTGTTGGCGGTACGTTTCATTAAAGCGCTTTGGCTCTCGGTTCTGCGCAGACTATAAGCAACGTAAGAGTGATTCAAGAAGAAGAATCAGTATCTACTTGCTACCTAAGCCTCATGGAGAATACCAAAGTAACTTAGAAGAGTTCATGGCTTACAAAGAACACTCATGGGTTCACCTTATACAGAGTTCCGGATTTGAAGTCTTTAAAATTGAACATCTCTTCACCCATATACCAAAGTGTTTCATTTTACTACCATATTTCTCAAGCAAAAAACTTGCTCTAAGTTCTTCTCTAATCATCGTCTCTAAGAAACTTTCTTCAAAGCGTAAATAATTTCTAGTGAAGTTTGAAGTATATAACGTATAGAAAACCTACTTGTAAGCGAGTATATCCGACAAGTGTAAACATAGGAGATTTTAGATTTTTTAACTAACGACACCTGTAACTACTCGAATGTATATAACTCCACAGTCTTTTCTTGATTATATTCTCTACGGACTCTTTTGGACTCTTCAGTTTTCCAAGTTGAAGGAACTTCATAGCCTTGCTCAAGTCAACTCTTATCTGCTCTTTATCCTCCTCTCTGAAAGGACTTGTCTGACCAGTGTCCACGACTTCTATTCTAGGTTTCACCGCACCGTTTGAATGCTCTATTACAAGGTCTCTTACTATTTCAGCGAGTTCAAGAATAGTCACAGGTTCTGGATAATACACATTAAATATGTGAGCCAAACTATTGTGGCTCAAGCTGATCTCGCTGTTTAAAATCTTCCTAGTAAAATTCTCGTATGCCCTGCATACATCACTAACATCGACGTATAGCATCGGCCTAAACATGCTGTGCTTGAAAGGGGTTAACGGCTTCCCTACAAGTCCGTTGTCAATGAAGATGTTCGCAGCCGTCTTCTTGGGCATACCATCCCCGAGCACTGTACCCATCCTAATAATACCGAAAACCTTCTCTGCCATCTCATCATAAAACCTCACAACAGATTCTTGGGCAGTCTTCGCCAAGACGTACAACCTAGCTCTATCCTCAACCTTATCCGGCCTAAAACCAAACTCCTCATCAATCACACCGTTCAATTCCCGCTCACCCACAGTATGCCACGACCCCGCCAAAATCATACCCTTAATCCTAGGGTCTTCATCCACAGCCTTACAAACATTTTGCGTACCCAAGAAATTAACATCATAACCTAGCCTTACCTGTTCATTAATGACCGGAATCTGCACGATTGCAGCATGAATAACTAGATCAACATTCCTTAACGACTTCTTCACTTCCTCAAAATTTCGAATATCACAAGTTTGAAAGTTCACGTTACCCCCAAAATCCTTGTTTGGCAGAGTGACATCAAGAAGCCTAATATTAAGAAATTGTGCAAGATGCTTTGCTAGTGAAGAACCAATAAAACCAGAACCACCGGTAATTCCCACTAACCATCTATGCGATCTCAAGACCATACCACACCTTCAAGTATATTATTCAATTCAATTTTTATCATTTATGGCATACGCGCGCAAGTTCAGAAAGCCCTTTTCTCTGAAGCAGTTGTAACCGCACAATCCTGATTAAAATACATTTCTTTGGGTCTTTTTTGGTCGAGAGAGTTAACGAGGAGCAGCTACATTAGCTCAATATTTGTGTAGGAAGGATCCTGAACAAACAGTTCTATTGTTTAAAGGCGACAAAAATCATGTCGATCCGATGGTAAGAGGCTCTATCGTCAATCAATCGAGCAAACGTATGAAATGGAGTTACGGGATTTTTGCGACATTGATGTAGATAAGATGTAAAATCCACCTTTGTGCGCAAGTGTGGCATGTTATCCATTTCTACCATTTTAATCAGATGCCCTTCTATAGCAAAGTCTGAATTTCGAAGTTGTTTTATTAGATCTTTTGAAGAAAAAGTGTGAGGATGACATTGGTCGGCTTTACCTATTCTACTTAGTATCTTTTCTTCTATTCTTCTAATAATTCTAGTTATTGGACCATAGCAATTTACTGTGAGAAACAGAATTCCCTTTTTCTTTAAAATTCTATTCATTTCTTTTAACACTAATGCTGGATTTTGGCTATGATCTAGCGAATTTGTTGAGATCAAGACATCCAAGCACTCATCTTTTAACGGGATAACTTCACCTATTCCTTTTATCCAAATTATATGTTTCGACATTTGAAATTCCAAAAAATAATAGTCCATTAATGGATCCATACCAAATCTTTGCCCATCAATGTAATTTATCATACCATCCGGTCCACAGCCGATATCCAATGTATTTGTCTTAGATTCTATTTTTACATACCTTTTAAGAACTGCCACATATTGAAAATACCGTACAGCATCCCGACGCTTTTTCCAAGTGGTTACCTCATATGATTGCCAATATGCCTTCTCGGATATCTGTGCAATTTTCCACCTTTTGGATGTTGTCACTAAATCACCACGATACTTTCAGAGAATAAAGTTTTCGCGCGTAACAAATAAATATATGAGTTTTGAGATTTCTCTTCTTCTGAAAGTACCTCAAGCAACTATAAGGATTGCATGTATGCATTCAGGGAATTCGACATGATCCAAAACATTTCTACACACCACCAAATCGAAATAATCATCTCTGAACGGCAGAAACTCCAACCCCCTTCAGAAAATGAAAGGAAAGCAGCATGGCTTTATCTTGAACCTTCCCTGAGAAATAGTTCATCAAGGGATCAACTCCATGCTTCTCTCCATTCTCAATCATCCTAGAAACAACCGTTGGGCCACACCCAACGCATGCATGTCTGCAGCGTTAACGTATGACTTGGTCAGCTTATTAAGATGAAAAACAGTTTGCTCAGAGAGATGGTATTGTATTGAGGCTTGATGTATGCTTTACGTAGTTCTTATTTTATGCGTAAAAAAAATAAGGGAAAAGGGCGCGTTATTCGCCCAGGTTGTTCAGGAAGTCCGCCACAGCTTGTATGAATGGGTAGTCTGGTTGAGCCTTGCCAAACTCAGCAACGATCTGGTTGATCCATCCTGAAATCGTGTCTGAGCCATAGCCCTTGATCTCGATCAAAGTGACGTCAGTTGTACCTCCAAAGATCTGCGCTGTGAGTAGCAGTGCGAGAGCTTGGGCTTCTGCCTTGATTTCAGGGTCCTTCGATCTCTTTTCACCAGTAAATGGATCCCTGTAGTTCAGGAGGTTCCATGCTTCCATGTCTTGGTTCGCGTCATATGGAATCCACGACCAGCCGTAAAGGTTGTGGATATTGTCTAACGCGTCTCGGATGTCGTCTATGTGGACTTGCGTGCCTTTGCCTTTTATCATTCCTATTTGTTTACCGATGTTAGTCTTCCAGAAGCCTATCGTTCTACCGTCCCAACATCTCAGCTTGTCCACGAAGATTCCGGAAAGCAAAGCATTAGCGGATTCAGGTCCCCTCATAACGTGCACAATAATCGTTGTAGGTCCACATACTAAGAATTGAAGATAGATGCCTTCGTCAAACTCTGGGCCATCCATTACAGCAGAGACCAAGACCTCACCAGATTCATTTGTTATAAAGATTGTCTGATTTGGACGTTCATTCCTTTCCTTGTCATAAGCATACAAAGACAGCATGAAAACTCCTTGTGGAAACTCCATTGTGACGTTGAAATATCCCTCTGAAGTCATAGGAAAAATTTTATCGCGTTCACTACCGTCGTCCCAGCAAGTAAGCCTAGTTCCGGGTCCGCCTGCGCCTTCAACATGCGTCTTAAAGTGTGCCGCTCTGGGGTCAGTCGAGTTAAAGCCATCCCAAGCCCATTCAAACACAGGATACTGTATAGTTCCTATACCCAGCAAATTTTGAAGCGCGCCAGTTAACGTATAGTTGATTCTTGGTTCAAGAGAAACATATTCATCCCAGTAGGTCGGGTCTGTTCTGTTATAAGGCAAACCAAGAATCTGATTTGGCGTCCATCCATAGTCAGGATAGTTGAAAACTCCCGTCGGGACGGAAAAGTTGCCAACAGGAATCTCTGTCTTACATTTTGGAGGATTCGGAAGTATATGTGCATATGATCCATAAACGCCTATAGGGCTCGCTTTAGCGTTCTGCCAATCACCTTGAGTAAGATTATCTTTTCCCAGATAGAAAACTGTCCCTGGTTCGCAACAGCCATCACTTGCTCGAGCCGTATTCATTATTGTAGGAGTTGAAATCAATGTAACAAACAAGAGTAGCGCAACAAAGACTTTGTCAGTTTTTCGCAATTTTAGTCATCTCCTTTCTCTTCTACTTAGCTTTTTGGTAAGCAGTTTAATAAACGCATCAGTAAAAATCTTCTATATTCCGAAACTCGCAATAACACCACAAAATATTATTTACAGCAACATTCCTATATGATTCAGGTGACAAGTGCGGGCGTAACGGTTACAGAAAATCAACTGAAGCTTGTGCTACACAAATTAGATGCAGTCAGGCTCGAATTATTAAGGTTTAGATCAATGCTCTTACCGGAAGAAAAATTAAGTGAAAAGGAAAGGAAAGAGCTTGAAGAAGCCCAAAAGGAGATCGCAAAAGGCTCCAGCATAAATCTAGAGGAACTAATAAAAGAACTAGGCTGAAAGCAGTTGTTCCAAGTAATCATTTCTCAAAGAACCAGAAAATCCGTCAAGAGGTTGCCTAAGCATTATAAACGAAGAATTGTTGAGCTACTACTCATTTTCGTGAAAACCCTGTACCAGCCGAATACTGCGACATCAAAAAGCTCATAGGATACACAGATACCTATAGAGCAAGAATTGGAGACGTTCGGTAATATATGAAATTTTATGGAACCTTAAGAAGGTTCATGTATTACTGATTGAGCGAAGAGAAAGAGCCTATTCTTAACAAAATTTCATATCTCAACTAATCCTATCTTGCTGGATGAAATTAATCATCGGAGCAACAGCCTTTCTAATCACATACACAACAACAGCTCCACTAATAGGCGCAATAAACAAAACAGACATACAAAACCTAAGAGAAATGCTAAAAGAACTCGGCCCCCTATCCTACCTATTTAAGCTTCCACTGGACATAATCGAAAAACTCACACTCATCTCCTCCAAAACATGAGACAACCCATCCTAATAGACGGAAGAAGAATCTACGGTCCAAAACAATTCAGCCAAAAACTCAAATTCGCAGCAATAGGACTCGGACAAAAAGGGTAAGTAACTTTATAAAATGAAAACAGTCAAGTGAACTATATCATCGGGGGAAACCATGTATCAGTTGGTTTACTGATATGAAGACTAGAAGTACAGAGAAAGTATTGGTGACCGGTGGAGCTGGCTTCATCGGCAGCCACCTCGTCGACGCCCTCATGACCCAAGGAGCCAAAATCTGTGTCTTCGACAACCTCACCAGCGGAACCCTACAAAACATTAAACAATGGCTAAACAATCCAAACCTCACTTTCATAAAAGGAGATCTCCTAAACCCAGCCGACCTCAAAAAACTAACAAATAACCACTATGACCTCGTCTTCCATTTAGCAGCAAACCCAGAAGTTAGAGTAGGCTCCACCAACCCAAACATCCACTTCCAACAAAACCTAACTGCAACCCACAATCTCCTAGAACACCTCAGAAAAACCAGAAACAACTCCACACTAATCTTCACCTCCACATCCACGGTCTACGGCGAACCCGGAAAAATCCCCACACCCGAAAACTATTCACCCCTCACACCCATCTCAATCTACGGAGCAACTAAGCTGGCCTGCGAAGCCCTCATCTCTGCATACGTCCACACCTACAACTTCAAAGCCGTAATCTACCGCCTAGCCAACATAGTCGGCGCAAGAAGCAAACACGGCGTCATCCGCGACTTCATCCAAAAGCTAAGAAAGAACTCCAAAGAGCTTGAAATACTTGGAGACGGAACCCAAATCAAATCCTACCTCTACATAACCGACTGCATAGAAGCCATGCTCCTAGGACTAGAGAAATCAAAAAGTCAAATCGAAATCTATAACGTGGGCTCAGAGGATCAGATCAACGTCAAAACCATTGCCCAAATCATCATCGAAGAAATGAAACTCAAAAACGTCAAGCTCACCTACACTGGTGGCGTAGATGGCGGAAGAGGATGGAAAGGCGACGTCAAAAACATGCTGCTGGACATCAGCAAAATCAAATCATTAGGCTGGGAACCAAAACTCAACAGCAGACAGGCAATAAGAGCTACAGTAAGAACATTTATCCAAAACATATCTTAAAAACAAAGCATCCAATTTAGTTTCATTTCTCCCCCATTCTAAACGCATCAGCACAAGATTCTAAAGTTTCTACACCCTAACACGATAGACCCATCAGAAAAACCTACAACGAACCCTTTATCCCAGTCATTTTGCAGTTGCGTTGCTTCCTAACCAAACCCCAGGCTTAACATGAAAAGTTTTATATCAACCACCACAGTTCTGAAAACAGAGGAAAAATGCACGAGTTTGACGTAGTGATCATCGAAGACGAAACAGGCGGATACATAGCCCTTGTACCTGCCCTACCCGGATGCCACACCCAAGGAGACACCTTGGAAGGACTCATGAAAAACATAAAAGAGGCAATTGAACTTTACATGGAAACCCTAACCGGAGAAGAAAAGAAGGACCTTTTAAGGCAAAGAGTGGTTGGAATACAAAAAGTGAAGACGCTTGCCTAAAATCCCACCACTAAATCCCCACAAACTAATTAAAATCCTTGAAAAGACAGGTTTTAAAATTATTCGTCAGAAAGGCTCACACGTTATCATGATGAATGACCGAAAAACTAGGATAGTAATACCAGTTCATCCCGGGAAAAACATCAAACCCGGACTAATCAGAGCAATGATAAGAGAAGCCGAGATAAGCAGAGAAAAATTCTTTAAGCTTCTAAAAGAAAAAAGGACAAAAACCTAGACACCCCCCACATAACAACTTACAGATATAATCGAATCTACAACGGATCCCTCACTCCATCATTCTTGCGTTCGTTGCTCCTTAAAACGCCTAAGCCAAATCTTGTTCTCGCTCTAACGCCAAACTCTCCAGCCCACGGATCACTCCAACCCTCAACCATAACATCTCCGCGAACAAGCCATAAGAAAAACAGTAAAGGAAATCATTCAAAAAATAACCCACTGTACTAGAATCAGCGACATATTTTATTCCCACAACAAATTCAATAAAGTTTAAATCCCACCACATCCAAAATAATGCTTAGGTGGGAAAATGAGCATTCTGGAACTCGACCGCAAGGGAAGACTAACACTTCCCAAGAAGATTCGAGAATCCTTTGATATAGGAAAAAAAGTACTCGTTATAAATGCTGGAGATCACCTTAAAATAATCCCATTGCCATCTGACCCGCTCCGAATCCTTCACGGCGCATTTAACACAAAGAAAACATTTAAAGAGCTAAGAAAACGCGCGGAACTAACCGCACAAGAAGAAACGAAGAACGAAAGGGGTTAAACGCCAAATGCCCCTATTAGAAAACGACACCATCTTCGCTTATCTAAACGCCTACGATCCCAATCATGCGATCGCTGAAAGAATCTTCCAAAAACTACAAACCGGAGAGATTAAAGTAGAAATCTCCAGCGTAAGCCTAATCGAAATGGAACTAATCTACCGAAGCGAAAAAAGAGAGGGAAAACTTCTAGAACACCTAGCAGCCATAGCAGCACTACCCAACGTAAAATACGTCGCACTAACACCCGATGTGACAGTTGCAAGCGTATACTTGAGACAGACCTTAAACCTAACATTCTTCGACTCCCACTACGCCGCCACCGCCCTAAACCTAGACAGAAAAGTCATTTCATTCGACCAAGCATACGACAAAGTGCCAGGCTTAACACGCATTAAACCCGAGACCATTTAACTCTAGTCGCCACAACACAATAATCTACCACCTAGACAATATAGGCTCTGAAGACCAAATAACAGTCACAGAATAGCCATAATTCTCGGAAACATCCACCCCCAGAAAAAGTGAAAGAACACTACGGAGACGGTCAAAAATTCGGCGTAAAAATCAGATACATACATCAAGACAAACCAAAAGGAATAGCCCACGCCATCGGGCTTTGCGAGGAATACGTGAATCAGTCGATCGAATAAACAGTAAAACTTAAGTAAGATCATGTTCCTACCACTATTGTGATAGCATGTTGAAAACCATGGTTTCTAAGAAGGGGCAAGTCGTTATTCCCAAGCAAGCTAGAGACAAGCTCAGCCTAACCCCAGGCACGGTTCTCAGAGTACAAGTTGAAGGAAAAAGAGTCATCTTAGAGCCTTTACAAGAACCACCAAAAGAAGTTTTCATTGAAGCAGGCTCAAAGATTACAGAACCATTGCTACGTGAAGCAAAAATCACAAGCGACAAAGCAAAAAGACTTCTTAGAGACTTGGGTGTCCCAATTGACTAAAGTCGCCATGGATACAAGCGTAATAATAGAATACATCGACACAGAAGGCGAACTCCACGAGCAGGCTAAACTCACCTTCTCTGCACTCTTAACCAGCAAGTTAGAAGTCATATTACCCCATCCAATCTTAGCCGAAACATACTACGTAGCCACAAGATTATACCACAAGCTCAAAATTGAAAACCCACAGAACGTAGCCTCAAAACTCATCGAATGGTTATACAGACTACCAACAACAATAATCCCATACGGAGACACAAACCTAGCCATAGAAACTGGCAAAGCAAAACTAAACCACGGCCTCGCCCTAACAGACTGCTACGTCCTAGCCACATCAAAAACACACAACTGCAAAGCCCTCTTCAAAAAACTTGAAAAAGAAATGTTAAAAAACATAGACGCACTGAAAAAAGAGTACCAACTTCTCTTCCTAGAAGACTACAAGTAACTATACAAAACAAACTAGCCAAACCCTAACAATTTAACATGCACGCGTGCGTTTGCAACATCACATGAAAACCCCCGTTCTCCAATACGGCCGCTGTCGATTCCCACCTTTTCCTACCTTTTCCCACCTTTTTCAACCTTTTTCCATCTTTTCCCGTCGATTCCAGACGTGAGATAAACCCTTTTCAAGCTTAATTTCAAAAAACAAACGAAAAACAAGCTTTGCGAAGAACAAAAAAATATAGGGGGGGTCTAAAGAGAGAGACACACGCAAATAACATAACAAAATTATCCTACATCCCACAATAGATACGAACGCTCACAAAAATCCTAACAAAATAAACGAAAGTCCCAAGTCAAGTTTCCCTTGGTTCATGCCCTCTATTCTTCTCAGTTCAAATGACTCTAAAAACAAGTCTATATCCACACGCACAGAACAACCGTTCTTCATCCTACACAAGGTTCTAATATCTCAAGCCATAGTTCACTAATGAACAAACATGAGCGACACATCCTCCAACGACTCCTCCACACAACCCTTAGACGAGGTTACCCAATTTGAACAACTCCGCACCACAGTTGAGCAAGAATTCGAAGTAAAAGACAGCTTCGTAGAATACAACATACCAACCTTCCATGTGAAGCTACGACAAGACTCAAAAACAGCTTTCTTGAGGCTCATCAAACGTTTAGACCCCCAAGGTTTCGTTCCCGTTCTTAGAAAAAGAAAAGAAAAAACCGTGCTTCAGATCACGCAGAAACCTCATGTGAAACCCAGCCGACCCATCATAAATATAGCATTATTTCTTGCAACAGTTGGAACCGTGTTGATTGCTGGATATTTCCAATCGCAGGAGGTCGTAGGGATGGTGGCTTTTGCCGCTGCCATCATAGCAATCTTAGGATCACATGAGATGGGACACAAGATAGCAGCTGACAAACATCGTGTTGAAGCCACTTATCCATATTTTATACCAGGCCCCCCACCTATCGGCACCTTTGGGGCTGTCATCCAACAAAAATCTCTTCCCCCAAACAGAGACGCCTTATTTGACATAGGTTCCACTGGCCCGATCGTAGGTTTTCTTGTAGCAATCGCTGTTACCATTATAGGCCTCCCCCTTTCAAGTTACGCTTGGATTCCTGAAGGCAGCCTCACACTGCCAGCGCCATTATTATTTTCGTTAATCGGGCTTGCGTTCCCCCCATTAGGAGCGGTTCCGCCCCAAACAGAATCCGTACTTGTGATACTATTGCATCCGGTTGCCTTTGCGGGTTGGGTTGGAATGATTATTACGGTGCTCAATCTCATACCGGTGGGAATGTTCGATGGCGGCCACATCGCACGGACTTTCTTTGGGAAACGGGCACGTAGCATCATATCGTATCTTGCAATCATAACTTTTCTGATTTTAGGCCTTTTAATCTGGGAAGCGTTCATCATATGGGCAATAATTGCGATTTTCTTTTCGTCTATGCGACACCCTGGTCCGTTGGACGACACTTCAAAAGTAACAACTTGGAGAAAACTCGCTGCTCTCGGGATAGCTATAATATTTTTCCTCTCATTTCCTTTCTTAATTTAATTCTAAACTATAGACGCTTCAGATGACACTTCAAAAGTCGTGTCTATCAAAAAACCTCTCTCTCCAGATGGTGCGCGCGGCAGCTCAGTGAGAAACCGACTACCCCCCCGGGTATAGGGGGCTAATAAGAGAAAGAATAACGCAAATAACGTAACAGTCACCTAGCAAATGAACTAAACCTTCATTCACAAACTTTAAGAAACGGTTTCGAATCAACTTAATGATTCCCAGGAGCGTTAGAACTGTGAGTTACGAAACCAAAGAAAGACTCGACAAAAAACTTGACAACTGCACCACATTAGCCAAAGTTTTCGAGTTAGTGAAGGAGTCTGTGAAGAGGTTCCTGAACATGCACAGAGCGGGTCTCATGCTCGGCCTAGCTGACTTGGGAATGAAGAGAGGATATTTCATAGGCGCGTTTCACCCTGTGGGCTCAAACATCATAGTTGTGAACCGAACTCCCCTTGAGACCGCTCTCCGAACCAAGGAGAGGAGAATCTTCAACGCTTACTGCTTCCACTTGTTTCTCCACGAGTATTTGCACTCTCTTGGATACACTGATGAAGATGACGTGAAGGAACTGACCTATGAAGTCTGCAGATTAGCCTTGGGAAACGATCATCCAGCCACCATAATGGCAGAAAAAGGCATAGCCGCATACTTCCCAAAAATTGTGCATCTGCCCTCTGACGATCATTCAAACAGAATGAAAAGAGGATTATCTGAAATGGAGCTAATAGATTTGAAGACTCCAGATTACATAAAGTAAATCAACTGTCGATCTATCATTACTCAATGGCAATATACACAGTCTTGGCATCTAACGCACGCTTGTGCCACTTCACTTCGACTTCGGATCGCCTCTTATGAGCATGAACTTTCTTAGCTCGAACAAGTTCCGCCATCTCAGTTAAGTAGGGTGCCAGCAATTTCATACTTTTCATGTCTAGTTCCGCCACATGAACAGCGTCCAGTATGTCGGTGGGTTTGAAGCCCAGCTCCTTTCGAAGAGCCTGAACACGACGTGCCAAGTCACGCATAACCCCCTCGCCCAGCAAAGCCTCGTCTCGATGCGTGTCAAGCAGAACGTGCAGATCGTTTTCAGACGCCAACGCCCATCTTTTCAAGTCAACCTGCGGAAGCTTTTCAAGATATTCGACTTCCTTTACGTTAACGAGTTCGAGAAACACTTCTTCCAAGTTCTTTAACGCTTTTTGCACCTGTTTCGACGCCGCAACTACGGTCTTTTTCAGGGGCCACCGACGTTTCAGCCTCGCAGATTGTCTAGCAGAATACGCTAGTGGAACGCACCGTAGTAGAGTTTCAAATTCTTGTTCTAAAGAGGTGTCTTGAAGAGTCTTATCTGGCTTAGGCCAGTCTTCAAGGTTCACAGATTCGAGGAGAGTGTCGTCTAGTTCTTTGTAGACGTTTTGGTACATGAACTCGCTCAAGAACGGGGTTGCAGGGTTAAAGAGAAGAACCAGCGTTTTTAACGTGTTCCAGAGGGTCACATACACAGCTAATCGACGGTTAAGAGTTTCAGGATCGTCGCTCCACAATTCTCTGCGAACCATGGGAACATACTGTCGGCTGACAACATTGACAACAAATTCTTCCAGCTCTGAGAGGGCGAAATGGAACTCACATTTTTCAAGTTTCTCAGTAACTTCGTTGACTGTTTGCTGTAGTTTTGATAACAACCAACGGTCAGGATTTTTCAGAGCGTTGTTTTTTCTGGCCCATTGGAGAGTGTGTTTTCGCGGGTTGAAGTGATCATATTCAGCGTTTTGCATAAAGAACTTGTGCAGATGGTAGAGTGTGCCGAGGATTTGGTAGGCGCGTCTGTTCAAGTCTTTGGTGTCGAAGTCTATGGGATCTATTGGAGAGCATTTCCAGAGCATGTAGAATCTGCAAACGTCGGCCGAGTATTTTTCCAGAATTGAATTGGCGTCCAATACGTTGCCAAGGCTTTTGCTCATTTTTCTGCCTTTTGCATCTTGGGCTAACCCTTGGAAGAGAAAAGCCTTGTACGGGGCTTCTGCTTTACCTGTTAATATGACGTGTTCGAGTAGTAGTGTGTTTGCCCATCCTCTAGTTTGGTCTATTCCCTCGGTTAGAAAATCGACTGGAACAAACTTCTTGAATTCCTCATCTGTGAAGCGTGCATAAGGAGATGCACCACTATTGTGCCAAGCGTCTAGAACGAAAGGCTCTCGTCTCATAGTAGCGCCACAATTGTCGCATTTCAAGACGACCCGATCTACCCACGGTTTGTGCAATTCAAAATCATCGCCTACAGGTTCTGTGTTCTTCTCAAGCAACTCCTTCTTACTGCCTACACACACTTTGTGCCCACATTTTTTGCAAACCCAAACGGGCAGAGGTGCACCCCACACTCTTTCCCGAGAAATGCACCATGGCTTTCCTTCTTTTAAGAAAGAGAGAAACCGGTTTTTCGGACTTTCATAGAAATAATTGACTTTTTCAGCGGCTTCAACAACTTTGTCGTTCACCTTATTTGTCCAGAGAAAGTATTCTCTGCGAGCGAGCCATATGAGCTTGTGGTGGGAACGCCAGCATGTTGGGTATTCGTGTCGAACAGTCTTCGTAGACACCAACAGTCCTTTTTGACGGAGTATATCAACTACTTTGGAGTCTGCGTCTCGAGCGAATATTCCAGCGAATTCACCAGCTTCCTCAGTAAATCTACATTCGTCATCAAAGGGAACGTACACAGATAATTGACGCTTTTGAGCAGCCTGAAAGTCTTCCTCACCATTTCCCGGCGACAGATGTACCACACCAGTAGCCGTGCTTACATCTACGAAATCTTCGCACACAACAGTGTGGACTAAGGGTTGTTGATCCAGTTCACGTTGACGAGGAACCACATCCTCAAATGGATACTCATACTTTGTGCCTTCGAGTTCCTTCGCTGCCACAACGCTGACAATTCGGTAGTCGCTTATGTCAAGTTCTTGCATGACAGATTCAACTCTGTCTTTAGCGAGAATCCACGTTTCTTCGCCTACTTTCACCTTGGCATATTCAGCTTCTGGATGAACTGCCAGCATCATATCTGTGATTATTGTGAATGGCATTGTGGTCCAGACAAGGAAATACTCGTTTTCAGCCTTGCTTACTTTCATCTTGAAGTGGAGAGACGGGTCTTCAACCTCTCTGTAGGCTCCTTCGTAACCGACTTCGGCGTTGCTGAGGGATGTTTGACAGTGAGGACAGTAGGCAACTACGTAATAACCCTCGCCAAGAAGGTCTTGATCCCAAGCCCGCTTAAGATACATCCATTCTCTTTCGATATATTCATCGAGATAGGTCCAGTAGGCTTTTTCGTTGCTCATGAAAACTCCGAGCTTCTGATCAGCAACAACCCATTCTCGATGGTATTTTTTCACAGTTTTCTTACACTCTGCGATGAAGCGTTCTTCACCAACCTTTTCTAATAATTCTTTTTTGTTTCTAACACCAAGTGCTCTTTCAACTTCTAATTCAACTGGCAAGCCCTGACAGTCCCAGCCTCCCCAGAAAGGAACATAAAATCCCTGCATGGTTTTGAAGCGATATCGAAGGTCCTTCATCACCCGTCCGCGAGCATGCCCAACATGTGGAAAGCCGTTAAGAGTTGGGGGTCCTTCGACGAAGCCTAAAACGCCTTTGTTCTTCTTTTCTCTAGACTGCATGAGCTTTTGAGAAACTTTATTCTTTTTCCAAAATTCACGGAGTTTTTGTTCAAGTTCGAGTGGGCGATAATTTAACGTAAGCCAGCGTCTAGAATCAGCTTTGAATTTGACGGCCACCTCTCATCTTCACAGCCCCACCAAGCAGTGGAATGTTACTAGACAAATATAAGAGTTGCTAGTAGAGTTTACCGTTAACTTGTTAGGATATGCTGCGAGAGGTTAAGAAAAGAACAATGTAGAGTGCCTCAGTGAGGCGCATGTTCATCAAGTTTCAGAAATATGCCGGGCATCATAGGCACTCTATGGTTAATTTTACGCCTTGCATCTTTAATATCTTCGCCCTTCAAGAAACATGCATATATCCTTCCTTCTGATAGGTTCCTACAGAGGTGAAGGCCTGTGGAGTTTATGGATGTCGTTAAGAAGAGGAGGAGTATACGAAAGTATAAACCTGATCCTATACCAGAAAAAATGGTTCATCAGATTCTAGAGGCTGCCAGGTTAGCGCCTTCCGGCAGTCATCTTCAACCTTGGCACTTCATCGTCGTCAAGGACCCAGAAACGAAGAACAAGTTAGGGATTTATCCGTGGGCCACAGAAGCTCCAATCGTTATAGTTGGATGCACGGACCCTGAAGCGTCGCCTAGATGGCACGTTGTAGATTTGACTATTGCTTTCGAACACCTAGTGTTGGCAGCCGCCAGCTTTGGGCTGGGGACCTGCTGGATTGGCCGACTGTACTCTGATGAAACTACAAAGAAAGTTCTGGGCATTCCTGCCCGAATGAAGGTCTTAGCTGTGACTCCGCTGGGCTATCCCGCTCAAATCCCTGAACCGAAGACGAGAAAATCCCTTTCAGAAATAGTTCATTACGAAAAATTCTAGCGGCTCCAGTCAGTTGTGACAAAAATCCTGATGTATAATTTATACATGAAGGTACACCGCATCATATGCCAACTTTTTTCCCTGTACGTCCCATCTTGGAACGTCCAAACTCGTCTTTGACTTCCCTTAACTGTTCATCGGAGAAGACGGGTCCATCCTTGCATACCATGAATTTGCCTATCACACAGCTTCCGCACAGTCCGATGGCGCATCTCATCAAGCGTTCTAAGCTCGCTTGAAGAGGCATACTGTAGCGTTCTGCCAGAACCAACATTTTATACATCATCTGCTCTGGACCGCACGTATAGATCATGTCAAACTTTTCTTCCTCCAAGATTTCCCTCGCTGGATCTGTGGCAACTCCCCTTAATCCATAGCTTCCATCCTCGGTTACAGCAATAATCCTTGCATCAACTTTTGAGAGAACTGTCTCAATTCTCCGTGGAAACAGAAGCTCACTACGTGTTTTGGCTCCAAGAACAAAAGAAATTCTTGTAGAAAGAGCCGTCAGCTTTTCTGCTAAAGGCATAAGTGGCGCTAATCCAGTTCCTCCACCAACTATCATTACATTGCCGTTTGCCAGCGTGAAACTGTTGCCGTACGGTCCACGAATTCCAAGGGTTTCACCTAGTTTTCTTTGATGAAGAGCCTTGGTGGCTTCACCAACCTCACCTACAGTTATTGAACAACGCCCATCTGAACGCATGGCGGACAAGCTCATGGGAACCTCGTCGACGCCGAGAATCCAAACCATAACGAACTGTCCAGGCTCAGCTTTCGCGCAAAATTTGTCGTGAAAAGTGATTGTCTTAACGGTTGGGCTCTCCCGCTTGATCTCCCGAACTTTCACGATTCTCAAGCGGTTAATAGCGGTGAGATAGGCCGACAATCTCTTTCACACTCCTGAACCCTCTCTTTTTAAGGTATGCGTCAACTCCCTTCGTAACAGACTTGAACACATCCAGTCCATTGAATGCGATAGCTGTTCCTATCTGAACCGCCGAAGCCCCAGCTAACATGAATTCCGCAGCGTCTTGCCATGTGCTTATTCCACCGCAACCGATAACCGGAACATCAACTTCACGATAAACCTCATACACACATCTAACCGCAATAGGCTTTATCGCGGTTCCAGACAGTCCACCGATTCTGTTAGCCAATATTGGCCGAGCTGTTTCAACATCAATTATCATAGCCCTAACAGTGTTGACAGCTGTTATCGCATCAGCTCCCGCTTCAGCCGCTACTTTTGCCACCTCAGCTATGTCAGCAACGTTAGGAGTCAACTTAGCGAAAACAGGCTTATCCACTCTGCCTTTCACTTTTTTCACAATTTCTGCCACCAACCGTGGAGATTGCCCGATTTCTGCCCCTGTTTTTTCAACGTGTGGACACGAGACGTTCAATTCTATCGCATCTGCTCCAGCTTCAACAGCAACCCTCGCCGCCTCAGCAAACTCCTCAGATGAAAAGCCGTAGACGCTTACGATTATTGGAACGCCTAACTCTTTCGCTTCACGTATCTCATCACTGAAATAGTGAACTCCCGGGTTAGGAAGCCCCACGGCATTGAGCAATCCACATTCAGTTTGAACCACGGTTGGGTTGGGATAGCCTTCTCGCGGTTCTAATCCCACAGACTTCGTAACCACCGCGCCAGCACCCGCATCAACAACCCTCTTTAACGTCAATCCAGACATCCCGAGAATCCCTGAGGCCAACATCGTAGGATTAGCAAGCTTTAACCCTGCGATTTCTATGGCAAGTCGACTCGACATAGAGCACTCTCCAGTTGCAGTAAGGTTATTCAATAGGCAAGATAAAGGTTAGGAAGAACTTGCTAAAACGATTGTATGATAATGGAGAGAAAAACATGAAGGCAGCGGTCATAGAGTGCGTGATGGGCGTTTTCGGATTCGGAGAAGCCAACAAACTCGTTGATACGGTCTTATTCCCAAAAGATCCGAAGGAAACGGCGAAAAAGCTTGCAGAAATTGAAGCTGGAAAGGTAGTTGATGAAATAGCCACGTTGATTGAAAAACTGCAAGGAAAGGACTATACAATCTTTGTGTTTGAGAGTTCAGAGGTCGCTCGAAACGCTTGCGAAAGGTTGAACATCGAGGTGGATGTGGCGAAACCCTCAGAGGCAGGAGAACTGCTTCGTAGAAGCCTTGACAAATTCGCGGTGAAAGTAGGGTTTGTGAAACATAACTCGGAGCTTCGCAACTGGACTCACAAGGTCTCTATGGAGCTGACCAAAATGAGAGTGAAGGGCGCAATCGAAAAGCGAGACTTGGTGGTGGTGCAAGCCATCCAAACCATCGGTGACTTGGACACAACGCTTAATCTCTTTATGGGCAGAATACGCGAGTGGTATGGCCTTCACTTTCCAGAGTTAGATCGGCTGGTGGAGAAGCATGAAACGTATGCACGCCTTGTCACTAACTTGGGAGGAAGAGAAAACTTTACTGCAGAAAATCTAGAAAAAGCGGGGTTGCCGAGAGCTAAAGCTGAATGGATAGCTAAGGCGGCACAAGCCTCAATGGGAGCCTCGCTTAGCAATGAAGACGCAGACCAGATACAGGTCATGTGCAAAACCGTGCTAGCGCTCTATAACCTAAGACAGTCACTGGAGAGCTACGTAGATTCGATTATGGAAGAGGTTGCACCCAACATCCGTGCACTAGCTGGTCCGCTAATAGGGGCACGACTCATAGCGCTTGCCAGTGGGTTAACCAACATGGCTAAAATGCCATCAAGCACAATTCAGGTTCTAGGAGCCGAAAAAGCTCTTTTTAGATCACTTAGAACCGGAACCCGCCCCCCAAAACACGGAGTAATCTTCCAACACAACTTCATTCAGGGGGCAAAGCATTGGCAGAGAGGAAAAGTAGCACGAGCACTAGCTGGAAATCTGGCCATAGCCGCACGAGCCGATGCCTTCAGCAGAAAGTATATTGGCGACAGGTTGAAAGCTGGGCTTGAGAGAAGGGTCAAGGAGATTCAGGAAAAATACAAGCAACCCTCGCTCAAGAAACCTTCCATGAGAAAACCATTTAGGAGAACGAAACGTGGCCGTAAACGTTAAGCCACATCCACATTTTCCCGCAATCTACTGGGCCACTCTTGAAGACGGCTCCCGAAAACTAGCGACAAAAAACCTTGCCCCCGAAAAAACTGTCTACGGTGAACGACTAATCCGATACAGGCAGGGAGAATACAGGCTTTGGGACCCTTTTCGAAGCAAGCTTGCCGCCGCCATTCTGAAGGGCTTAGAAACGGTACCCATTCAACCAGATCACAAGGTCTTGTATTTGGGGGCTGCTTCTGGCACAACAGCGAGTCACATCTCCGACATCATTGGAGAACGCGGTTACGTATATTGCGTAGAATTTGCCGCTCGGACTATTCGAGAGTTGGTTAACAATGTATGCGAGTTTCGTTTCAACATGTCCCCTTTACTGATGGACGCGCGGTTCCCAGAACGGTATTCAATGCTTGTGGAGGAGGTGGATGACATCTACTGTGACATAGCTCAGCCCGAGCAGGCTAAGGTGTTGGCGGACAACGCCGATCTATTCCTTAAAGCCGACGGATGGATCATGTTCGCAGTTAAGGCTCGAAGCATCGACGTTACAAAAGAGCCTTCCGAGGTTTATCAACGGGAAATAGGTATCCTGAAGGCTCGTGGTTTTCAGGTTAGGGAGGTCATACACTTAGAACCCTACGACAAGGCACATGTCATGATTGTAGCTGAGCGTTAAGATGGGTAATAAGAAGAGATATAGCTGTAAGATATGTCTAGAATTCGTGAACTGTAAGTTTATATGAGACTCTTCCCATGTTTTTACTTCTGAGGGGGAGATGAAGCTGGCGCAGATTCTCGACACCACCGAATTGGTTTTAAAGAAAGCTGGCTTCCAAGTTTCTGAAAGATGCACCTCACGGCCAAGTTGTTTTGATTTTGTAACAAGAAAAGGGAAAAAACTTGCTTTCGTAAAGGTACACTCCGACGTTGGAAACGTTTCAGCAAGGGACGCTTGCGAAGTTCAAGCAATCTCCGGATGTTTTTCCGCTACGCCTCTCTTTATCTGCGACAAAACACGCGAAAAGCCCTTAGAAGATGACACCCTCTACTCAAGATGTAGCATCTATACAATTACCCTCAAAACGCTTGAAGACATAGTCTCTCGCAAAATGCAGCCGCTTGTAGAGGCTGGTCCAGGAGGCTGCTACGTTAGGCTCAATGGAAACGCCATTAGAAAGAAGAGGTTAGAATTGGGCTTGTCTGTTGGCAAGTTAGCAGAGATGATGAGTGTTTCTAGAAGAACTCTATACGGCTACGAAAAAGGCATGGCTAAGGCCTCCGTATCCGCCGCCTACGGCCTTGAATGGATTTTAGGCATCCCGGTGGCACAGTCTATCGACGTGTTTGAATCACCTCCTCAGGATACAGGATTTTTTGCCACCGCCAAACGCATAATCATCAAACACCACTTTCTACAAACGGTCCTAAAGAAACTTGCTCAGTTCAACTTTGATGCAGCTCCCACCAAAAGAGCTCCCTTCGACTTCATAGCGCGGTCTCCAAGAGACTCGTTAAACATAGTGGGGGCTGTCCCCCACAAAGGGGAGCGAAACGTCGATCGGAGAACAGAGGAAATCGTAAGCTTCAGCAAAATCGTCAACGCTCAACCTGTCTTTATAACGGATGGTAAACAAATTCCAAACAACGGCATCTCGACGATTCATCGCGAGGATTTGGAAGCGATAGAACACCCAGAAGAGTTCATCGCTCAATTCTAGATTAGCCTTTTCTGTTTAGCCTTAACTTCTGCCTTAATCCTTTTAGCTGGCTTCCACGATTTACGCACAAAATCTGGGTAAGAGCCAAACTTTTTCACCCAATTTTCTAGAAATTTGATGGTTTTAGGATCGGTTGGGTAACCACAGCCGAAGTCTCCATGTTTCTTTCTTAACTCAGAAACCGCGCTGTCACGCTCCACTTTTGCGATGATTGAGGCTGCTGAAACTATGGGGTACTTTGCGTCTGCTTTGTGTTCCGATATTATTTTAACCTTGAACGGAACGCCTTCGATAATGTGATTTCCAAATCGATCGGCCAACACATCTGAAGCATCTACGTACGCCACGTCTGGCTTGAGGGCTTCTACCACTTTAGCCATGGTCTGAGCTTCAAGCCGATTCAGTCTATGAAGCTTTTTGCCAGTTTCAACCACCCTATCGATGTCCGTTGGAGACAACTTTATAACATGAAATTCGAGAGCCAACTTCTTGATTTCTTCAGCAAGTTGTTCTCGCCTGCGAGGGGAAAGGAGTTTGGAGTCCTTCACGCCTAAGCCTATGAGCTTAGGCAAGTCTTTTTCGTCGAGCAAAACACCTGCGATGGCGAGAGGTCCAATTGCTGCCCCGCGACCGGCATCGTCAACTCCAGCTATTTTCACATTTAACAACCTTCATCGGCAATCGGCATAAGTGCTTAAGATTGCTTCTCTAAGGACTGAACGACTTTGTGAATAATAACATTGTGGAGGTCTTCTCGGTTTTCATAGGTTACCTCCAGAATCTCCGCGTCCTCTCTCGCTTTGATGGCGTTGATCAGCGGGTCCCGTGCTCTAAAATGGATGGTTCCCACCACTGGTTTGCTGCTCCTTATCGCTTGATCAACTGCTTTCTTAAACTCGGGTGAAAAGAGCTCCATAGGTCCTATCTCATCCACGACGATTATATCCGCGTCTGTTGCAGCGTTGAGAATGGAACTCGCGCCTATAACGTTTAGATCACTTAAATTAACTCGGTACTTGCTGATTTGAGGACCACTAGGCTGAGTTACGTGAGCCAACCAGCCTCTTCGGCCAGTGTGAAAATCAACTATCTCAAAGCCCACACGGACTCCTCGTTTACGAACCTCACGGCTGATCATGCCGCCGACCTTGTACCCTTTAGCCTTTATAGCGTCGACGGCTCGAAGTAGAACGCTTGTTTTACCGACGCCGGAGCGTCCGGTTATGAATATGAGTCGCTTCAAACATGCGCACCTGAAATTTTCTTTTTGTTCATAAACCATTATAAAGAAGGATATTAACGAATTTTGTGGTTGACAAAAATTTTGGGGTTGTAGAGTTGAGTTTCAGTTTTCCCACGGAAGTTGTGACGGAGGGGAAGACAAGCGTTGTGGTGCCTAAGCTTGAGGCGTATGTGAAAGAGCCTTGGGAATACGCTCCGTCTAAGGCGCCAGTGTTCTACAACCCGGTTATGAAGTTGAACAGAGACGTAGCGGTTTTAGCGTTGCAAGCGCATCAGTCAACGTCGGGAAGAGAGATTTCTGTTTGCGAGCCCTTAGCAGGTTGTGGTATTCGAAGCGTCAGGTTTGCAATGGAGGTTGAAGGTGTTCTGAAAATCGTTATGAATGATATTAACCCGAAAGCCGTCCAACTTGCGCAATTCAATGTTGAACGCAATAAACTGGTTGAGCGCGTCTCTGTCATGAATGAGGATGCAAATCTTCTTTTAAGCCGGTATGCAGCACCTCGCAAGAGGTTCGATTTCATTGATATTGATCCTTTTGGGGCTCCAGTGCCGTATTTAGATGCTACAATCCGCGCTCTTCGTAACGGCGGTCTGCTGGCTTTAACCGCCACTGATATGGCTCCCTTATGTGGTGTTCATCCTAGGGCTTGTGTCCGAAAATATGGCGGAAAGCCTCTGCGAACTGAGTACTGTCACGAGCTGGCCATCCGTCTTTTAGTCGGATGCTTGACGATGATGGCGGCAAAGCATGACGTAGCAATCAAGGTTCTATTCAGCCACAGCACGGATCACTACATTAGGGCGTATGCTCTCACTCGTTACGGCGCAAGACAAGCCGACAAGAGTGTCCAAACGATGGGATACATTCTCCATTGTTTTACATGTTTTCATAGGGAAGCAATCGAAGGAATGTCTTCTCCCTTAAAACGAAAGTGTCCTGAATGTGGGTCTAAGCTGAATGTTGCAGGCCCATTGTGGCTAGGCAAGTTATTTGATGAAGATTTTTGTTCGTTGATGAAGAAGGAGGCTTACGGGAAGAGACTGAAAGAGAAGAGGGTTCTTAAGCTGTTGTCTTTGACCCGAAATGAGATTGAAGCACCAATGACTTATTATGCGGTTGACAAAATCTGTGATAAATTCAATTTGCCAATTCCGCCTTTAATTAAAGTGATTAATGAGCTTAAGAACGCGGGTTTCCAGGCTGTGCCGACACATTTCAACAGCAGGGGCGTTAGGACAGACGCTTCTGCAAAGGTTATGAAAGAATATGTGATCAAATGGGCACAGATACACAAAGATGTTTTTGATCAATAGTCTTCAATTTTTATTGTTCTCTTTTCTTTGGTTCATGGACAAACCGTAGAATGATAAGGAACTCTGGGACTACAAAGGCGATCATTAGTAGAAATGGAAGCTGAGGCGAGACAAAATCATAGAGAACGCCGCCGGTGATCGCACCAATAGCCATGAATATGTAACTAAAAAAGTTCATGGACCCCATCACTTTCCCTCGGTTCTCTTGAGAGACAAGATCAGCAAACAGAGTTTGAAAGGCTGAAAACGCTAGCAATTGTGCGAAACTCATTAGTGGCATGGCGACGAAAAGCGTTAAGAAATTTCCATATAAAAATATCAACACAGCCGGGATTATTAGCAGACCGGACAACAACAAGGGAATCTTCCGGCCAACCTTGTCAAGGAGCCTGCCGCTGGGTAAGGCTGAGATTATCATGGTGATGAACAAAACAATCATAACTAGCCCCCAATTTGCATAAGCCATCGCAAGAATAGGATTGTCAGGAGCGGGGTTAGGCGGGAGCGGACCTCCTCCTATTTGGAGAACACGGAATGCATAGACCAAGAAGTACAATCCGGTCATGGCAAACCCGAGCCTTGCTATGATACTAGCAAAAAACAAGTAGAGAGTTGAACGTGGCACTACTTTCCAGACATTTATGCCCTCTCTAAACGCCTTTGGGTAAGATCTGACAATTTCTCCTAACCTTAGCTTTTCCGTGTTTTTCATACTTTCTTTCAGTCTGCTCCTCAAGATTGCAGCCCCAAAAAAGAAGACTGTAACTATTGCATATGCTATTCTCATGCCGCCGATTGGCCCGTAGTTTGCAACCAGAAAAAGTGCTATGGCAGGTGCTGGGGTAGTCGCTACGGTTCCTACGAGATTCCAGATGGAAAATCCTATGCCTCGTTTCTCGGGTGGCAGCGAATCTGCCATCATCGCCATTAATGCTGGTTGGTAGAGTAGGGACAAGTTTGCGAGGATAGCCCCGATTAAGATGAAATGCCAGGTGGGAGCTATTGCGTAGAAGATGTAAGACGATGCAACTCCAAAAGTCAATGTGGATACGAGCCATCTTCGACCATATTTGTCTGCCAAATATCCTCCTGGAAACTGGACAAGTGCTAATGTTAGTTGTGAAATCAGCATGATGACTCCGAGAATGGTTGCTGAGCCTCCCAGCAGAAAAATGTAGTCAGAGTAGTATGTTGAGGGTATCTCTGCTGTGTCCATCAATACCCAGCTTAGTAAAAGTACCAGGTAATTTCCATGTATAAACGAGAAATCTTTTCGCATTCTGTTAAGAATACCCAATGATTGTTTCTCCATTCAAATATGTCTCACTGCAGTTTTCTAAACAGGTTTTTGTAGTCCACATTTTGACAGTGCGGTATTTTAACGTTTCAGAAATCAAAGCGCCGGCTTGCACAGAGAAGCGAGTCGAAACTTTGGTTGTTTGCCTATGTATAAACCATACGTGCCACGTAGACACAAATGCTAAAGCATATATGATGATTAGACTCTCCATTGTTACAGTGGGATGCTGTGTTTCCTTTATATGATGAGAATCCAACCAAAACTCGACCCTACGTAACGTGGATATTAATAGCAACGAACATTGTTGCATTTGTCCTGCAACTGAGCAGAGGATTTACAGACGCAGACTTTTTTAAATATGGTGCAGTTCCAGACTATCTAATGCAGGGAGAAAGACTCTATACGCTTTTTACTTCGATGTTTATGCACGGTGGCTTCTTACACATTGCTGGAAACATGTTGTATCTCTTCATTTTCGGGGATAATGTGGAGGACAGGTTTGGCCATATCAAATTCCTGATTTTATACTTGGTGTTTGGGGTTGCCTCGGGTATAGCTCATTCTTGGATAATCTTTCAGTTTAATCCCTCTGTAGCGTGGGTTCCAGCTGTAGGCGCTTCAGGAGCCATATCCGGCGTATTAGGCGCCTATATACTGTTCTACCCAAGAGCCAACGTCGTCACGCTGATATTCTTAGGATATTTTGTCACTACAGCGAAGATTAAATCGGTCTTCTATCTGGGATTTTGGTTCTTTCTTCAATTTTTTTCAGGCGTCTTTAATCCGTATGGTGGCGTAGCGTACTGGGCGCATATCGGCGGCTTTATAGCTGGTCTGCTCACTGCCTTCCTGTTCAAGATAACTGCTTCTCAGAAGAGATTACCCGAGAGAACGTTTAGCCTCGTCAGCTGATAACCTTTTTTCGAAAAGATAGATGCATGTAAGTTTATCACGTTCAAATCCCATTATGTCAAAGGCAGAAGTTATCGGCTTATGATCACATGTGAAGCCATATATCTTTTTGATCCCTGATTCGCGGCAGTATCCCTTCAGAAATCTTATCATGTCTAACACTGCTTCTTGGGGTCCATCCGCGTAGCATGTCTGAACAGAATTCTCGCTCCATTCGCGGCTTACTCCATCGTCGATCAGTATCAAACCTGAAACAGCATTCTGATCCTTACAAATTATTGCTTTCCTTTCAGCTAGAAACTTTTTGAGATCTTCTTTCTGAAGGGAGGCCCACACGTATAAAATGGTGAACGCCCCCGCAGACTTTGCGTAGCACTTCGACTTTCTCAGAAACTCCCATACCTCCTTTTCCTCCGTCACTTTTGCCCATTTTGTTTTCTCGCTCTTCTCCGTTTCCATCTTTTCGCATGTCATTTTCACAAATTCTGAAACAAGCTTGAAGCCAAGCTTTCTTAGAGCACGTAGGGCTGCAGTGTTATCGGAGGCTGTGACCAGCCTAACTAGTTTCACGTCTTTCTGAAGAGCGAACTTGAAGCATTCCTTTGTGATTGAGGTGGCGACGCCTTTTCGCCTATAGTTTGGGTCTGTCCTAGCAGCTTCCAGCCAAGCTTCTCCTTGCTTCAAAATTTTCACGTGACTAATTCCCACAGGAACGTCGTTTATGGTTGCAACAAATATTCTTCCGTCTTTTTCTTCCAGCCAGCGGTTCCAGACACGGGGAACGTAGTCTCCCCAATCCCATGTTTTCTCACAAAACTTGAAAACAGCGTCGTTGTCTGAACTTCGAGCTTTTCTAACGACGATTTTTTGTTTCAATTCCGTGTCACGACATACACTCTTCCTTGTATTCTATAAACCTTGATATGTAGGCCTAAAGACAATTTTCTATTACTATTGGTGTCTGTCATTGTGTGAGTTCATGCATCAAACTTATAACATCGAACTTGAGGTTACATTGTTAAGGGGGTATCCCTGTGACTAAAGCGTTATATTTAGAGGATAGTTACCGCAGAGAATGCGATGCCGCTGTAGTCTCGGTCAAAGATGGAAAATATGTAATTTTGGACAAAACAATCTTATATCCTAAGGGCGGAGGTCAACCGTGGGACACCGGGAAAATCATGAAAGGAAATGAAACATACAATATTGTTTACGTTGGCAAGTTTTCTGGAGAGATATCTCATGAGGTTGATCAAGCTGGCTTAAAAGAAGGAGACAATGTGCATTGCGTCCTAAATTGGGAACGAAGATACAAACTTATGCGAAGCCACACTGCAGCTCACGTATTCGCTTCGCTTCTGTGCACGGGTGCAGGAGCCCTTGTCACTGGCAACCAGCTTGAGGAAGACAAGATTCGTTTCGATTTTAGCTTGGAAAAGTACGATCGAGAAATCCTTAACAAGTACATAGATAAGGCAAACGAATTGTTCAGAAAAGACATCCCTGTAAAGTGGTATGAACTTCCCAGAGAAGAAGCCCTAAAAATTCCAGGCGTAATAAAAATGGCTAAGGCCCTGCCGCCAGATATTCCCTATCTCCGCATTGTCGAAATAGTCGGTGTGGATAAACAAGCAGACGGCGGAACCCACGTTAAAAATCTGAAAGAGGTTAGGCAGATAAAATTACTTAAAACTGAAAACAAGGGTAAACATAACCGGCGAGTCTACTTCACACTTACTCGTGAGTATCCTCAACTGGCATAAGACGTTCATGTGGTAGGTGCTTGTTCAGTAATAGCCGATTTAGAAGGCGGACTAGTAAAAAGTCGAAGGTTTTGCCCCACAGAAGCCATTTTAGCTTATAGTAAATGTGCAGTAATTGCAATCCTTTTTCTGTAGTTTGATAGAATGTTTCGCTTGCCTTTTCCACTTTTAGCAGCTTCAATTCCATCAGGGCACACAAGTAGTTGTTCAAGATCATGTGGTCTAAGTTACACCTGTACATGATCTCCGTTTTCTTGATTCCTTCAGCTGCCACACGGAGTATATTGACAGCTACGTCGAGTTCGTTGCTTTCTCCCGTTTTGCTGCACCCCTACGTCAAACCACATGTCCCACATTCGCTGCCAGGAGTATAATCGTTATTTCAATTTTGGGAATGTAGCAGAACTGATAGTAAGAGAGCTAAAATATACTAGACGAGTCTTTTACTGTTTAACAACTACACGGCAAACGCATGTGTGATAAGTATGATTGGTGAACTTGCAGCCTTAGGCGCCGCACTTTGCTGGACAGTGTCCGCAGCCTTATACAAGGTAGCGTTGTCAGATGCGAAGCCGGTTTCAGCCAACATTTCACGGTGTATATTCACAACTGTGTTCTTCATCGCGTGCTTAGGAGCGACGGGGAGGTTGCAGTATTTAGCGGCTTTGCGAGTGGATTCGTTGCTTTTGGCTGGTCTCAGCGGGGCTATTGGTTTGTGCGTCGGTGATACTCTGTATATGTTGAGTTTGAAGTTGGTAGGGGTTTCTAGGGCGGTTCCTGTTACTTGCACGTACCCGTTGTTTACCATGTTGTTTGCGGCTTTGTTCTTCAGCGAGCAGATCACTTTGTTTGTGTTGTTGGGCGCCGTCCTCATAATTGCGGGCATATGGCTGATCAGTCAGGAGAAGGGTAAGTCCAGTGGAATGGCGAGGAATGTTTTATTCAAGGGTATTCTCGTTGCATTTGTTACAGCGGTAGTGTGGGCGGTGAGTATAGCCTTTATGGATAAGGCTTTAGCGCTTTCTGAATTGGCTGTTTTGGATGCTGCGTTTGTTGTGAACACGGTTAGGCTGTTGGTGACTACTTTTTCTTTGCTGGCTATTTCTCCCTTTTTTGATCGGCAATTCGGTTTCTTGAAGTTGAAGTGGAGAACGTGGGTTATTCTTGCCTTAGGTGGGATTGTAGCGTTGGGTTTAGGGTGGGTTTTGTTGGCGGTAAGTCTTTTGGATATTCCAGCTTCTTATGCGGTTCCGATTTCTTCTGTGTCTCCACTTTTTGCAACTCTGTTTGGAGCTTTTTTGTTGAAAGAAAGAGTTACCGCTAGAATCTTTGTTGGATCAGTTTTCACAGTCTTGGGAACATCTGTTTTGTTTGTTGTCTAAATGACCAGTCGGTTTAGCCACCTCTACGCATTTGGAGCCGCAGGAAATCAAGGTAGAAGCCAAAAGCCTACGAGTTTACCTAGCCAAGCACAGATGGCAAACTGAACTGTTAACGTTATCCAGCATATGGTGAAGAAAAGTAGCGGTTTTGTTTTGAGTATACCGCAAACGATGGCAAGTAAATCAACTGGGAAGCCTGGAACTAGGCTGAAAACGACACATAGCATGTAACCTTTACGATTCCACTCTGAAGCCAAACTTTGGAATGTTTCAGGGCTCATATGCTTCAAAACGTATTTTTCACCCAGAAAATATGCTAGAGCGTAGCATGTAGCTGTGCCTAGCGTGTAGCCCGAAGCAGCCACGAGTGCCAATGGAACTAAAGCTAAGCCAAACCCGCTTGTAGAGGCAACTATAATCGGTGAACCCGCAGGTATGATTGTTCCAGCTAATATCGTTGCAGCAAAAACACCCAACAACCCATATTTTTCGACAATATCTTTAACGAGGGCTAAGACTGGAGGGTTCTCCTTGAGAGTCCATGTTACCGCCAAAACGCCTAATAATGCCACAACTATTCCTGCAACGATAACCGCCTTAGCTTTCTTGTTAACGACAGTTTTCATGTAATCGCCTAATGAATCACCTGATGAATCACCAAATGAATGATATGGAGAAATTCAGGTTTATCGGGCCTATATGCCGAGTTTTTCATAAATCTTCGATTTGTTTTCTTCCACTTTCTTCCTAACGTCTTCGAACAGGTTGTTTCCATGCGAATCGATGGCGACGGTTAAAGGACCGAATTCTTCAACTTCTAGAATCCATAGGGCCTCTGGCATTCCTAGGTCGAACCATTCTACGGTTTTCACGTTTTTTATCGCCTTTGCCGCGAGGACGGCTGCTCCGCCTGTGAAGGCTCCGTAGACTGCTCCATACTTTTTCATGGCATCTGTGGTTTTTTTGCCCATTCCACCTTTTCCTATTACCACTCGGATTTTGTAGTTTTTGATGAATTCGTCTTCGAATAGGTCCATGCGGGTGCTTGTTGTTGGGCCTGCTGCGACTATTGTCCATTTGTCGTTTTCCTTTTTTACTATTGGGCCGCAGTGGAAGACTGCTAATCCTTGTGGGTTGATGGGCATCTTTTTGCCTTGTTTGTAGTAGTCTAGGGCTCTTTTGTGGGCGCTGTCTCTTGCTGTGAACATTGTTCCTGTGATGTAGATGACGTCGTTTACTTTCAGTTTTCTTACGCCTTCTTCTGAGATTGGAGTTTTCAGTTTGTAAGTCGCCATTCTAGTACACCATATACCAGTTAGTAGACTATGTGATGCTTAGAAAGAAGCAAATTAGCTTTTTGGTTTCTCAACTATTCAGCAACGCACATTTCACATTTCTGATCAGTTCTTTTGTTCTACCATCTTTTCCAATTATTCACATTCAAAAACTGTAAAAATTCGTATACTAAAGATTCAGGAATCTTTTGTTATTTCCGTTTCATTTTAGTTTTCTTTTTGCGTTTACCCAAATCATCAAGCTTTTTCATCCATGCTCCTCTAACGTAAATCGCCCCAACCCCTGGTTCCACAATTGCCCCCAAGCCAGTGGCTTTTCGTTTCTTCTTCCTTGACTTTCTACGAGACATACACTCCCTCTTCAACCTAGGAATAGATAGTCAAAGCTGAACATAAAAATTAGCTTCCTCACTAGAGCAGAACGCCAACCAGATCCCCTCCATAGACTCTCAAAAAATTATAGGGGGTCTATAAGAGAGAGAATAACGCAAATTCCGTAACAATCTGCATTCACCAAAATACGCAAATCATAGACGTGGAGAACGCTTAATATCAACTAACAAAAAATATGAGAAGTAAAAGAGGCAAACTAATGAAGTTCTCATTCATAAACCCAGGCCCAAACACACAACTCTCAGTAAGAGAAAGAAAGAAAATGTTCGGAGCAAGCCCACCACTAGGCATATTCTACGTAGCAACAATCCTAAAAAACGAAGGAATAGAAGTCTCCATACTAGACCAAGCAGCAAAAGGACTAACAACAGAATCAACAGTCAAATGGATAAAAAAAGAAGACCCAGACATACTCGGATTCTCAGTTTTAAGTTGCTCAAGCCAAACAGCACCAATAATCGCAGAGAAAGCAAAAAAAGAAAACCTCAGCCTAACCACAGTTTTTGGCAACATGCACGCAACCTTCAACGCAGAAAGAATCCTCAAAAGATACCCCCAAGTAGACATAGTCGTACGCGGTGAAGGAGAACACACAACCCTCGAACTCGTAAAATGCTTGGAGAAAGGGAAAAACCTGAAAGACGTTCAAGGCATCAACTTTAGAAAAAACAACAGAATAATCACAACTCCAACGAGACCACCAATCAAAGACGTAGATTCAATACCCTTCCCAGACCGCGAATTATCAAACGTAGAATATCACGCAATGGCTGCTGGAATAAACGCCGCGCCCAAAAAATACACCAGCTTCGTTTCATCTCGCGGATGCGTATACAGATGCCGTTTCTGCGGAGTTCGAAGATTCGCCAACAACATTTGGAGACCCAGATCCGTTGAAAACACATTAGAAGAGCTACAGTTTTTGGTAAGCAAAGGCTACAGACAAATCTACTTTGTAGACGACAATTTCATGATTAACAAGAAAAGAGTCATAGAAATCTGTCAAAGAATCAGAAAAGAGAAAATGGACATAGACTTCATCTGCTTAGGCCGAGTCGACAACTGTTCCTACGAAATGTTACGAGAACTCGTAAAAGCAGGCTGCAGAATAATCCATTTCGGAATAGAAAGCGGAAACCAAAGAATTCTAGATTATTACAATAAACAGATAACTCCAAAACAATCGAAAGATGCTGTCAAAACCGCAAAAAAAGCCGGAGTAGACGTCGTAATTGGCTCACTCATAGTCGGTGCTCCAGATGAAACTCGGCAAGAAATACAGAACACCCTAAAGTTTATCCATCAGTTAGACCTCGACATTCCAGAAATCAACCTTCTCTCAGCTTTTCCTGGAACAGACATCTGGGATGAGCTCAAAACAAAAGGCGCCCTAGACGAAGATCTATTTTGGGAAACTGGAGTTTCGGTGAGTGAAATATCTCCTGACGCAGTGCCACCTGAAGAGATCAAACGTATGATCCACGAGTACATCAAACGTTTCTTCCTTCGACCTCGTTTCTGGTTGGCAGAGATAATGCAGACCTTGAAAAGCCCTTATCGACTTAGCCTCGCAATTCACAATCTTAACCGAATTGACACAATTGTCGAAAGCGCGCGCGATCTCATTTAGGCTCCTTATGAGTTAAGTATTCAACTGTTCCATCTGGATGAATGCGTGCTGAAGCTCTCCTTGCAGCCCAGCATTGAACCGCGACCGCTGCCGGATAAGACGCGGGATGCCTTTCAGCATATTCAACGTGTACACGCAACACTGTGAATTTGCCGCCAAGTCCCATTGGTCCAGTCCCTATGGAGTTTGATGCTTCGTACAGTTCTTTTTCAAGCTTTGTGAGTTCAGGATCGGGGTTTGACTGATTCAGTGGTCTCAACAACGTTTTCTTTGCCAATTTCATTGCAATGTCAGCGCCGCCTCCTACTGCAACGCCTATAACGTTTGGGGGGCATGGCTTTGCGCCAGCCTTTATTATCGTGTCTAGTACAAATTTTTTCAAACCCTTTACGCCTTCGCCAGGGCTCAGCATGCCTAATGCACAGACATTTTCGCTGCCTCCTCCTTTTGGAAGCACTGTGATTTCAATGTCGCTTCCAGGCACGATTTCCCAATGGATGAACGGTATGAATCTTCCCGTGTTGTCTCCTGTATTCTTTTGAGTGAATGGGTTAACGGCGTTTGGGCGTAGAGGCACTTCTTTTGTGGCTCTTTTCGTGGCGTTGCGAAGGGCTTCTTCGATTTTGTCTAAGCCTTTCGCTTGAGCGCCGGCTTTTAGGTAGAAAATGATCACTCCAGTGTCTTGACACATGGGTGTGCGTGTTTTTTCAGCCAATTCGATGTTGTTTAATATGGCTTTCAGTTGGGTTTTACCTGCTTCACTTTCTTCTCGGCGATACGCGTTTTGAAGGGCGTCTTTTACGTCTTGTGGCAGTTCTGTTACTGCTAGTTGTAAAAGTTTAATTGCAACGTTTTCGACGATGTTTTGGTTTGTCATGTTTTTTCCTCCGTGAAGAGGGTAGAAGTTAGGTTATTCGGTTTAATACTTTTTGTGTCGTTCTAAGTGTGTGAGTATGGTTTCAACATGTGTTCTTACAGATTTTTTGTGTGGTTTGGAGTTCAGTGTATGCGTGTTTGTTATAGTGTTTGCGTGTTTCTCTCTCTTATAGACCCCCCTATAATTTTTTTGTTCTTCACAAAGCTTGTTTTTCGTTTGTTTTTTGAAATTAAGCTTGAAAATGGTTTATCTCACGTCTGGAATCGACGGGAAAAGGCTGGAAAAGGTTGCAAAAGGTGGTAAAAGGTGAGAAAAGGTGGGAATCGACATTGGCTATTTTGAAGGACGCGGGTTTTCATGTGATGCTGCAAACGCGTGCGTGCTCCCTAACCGCAGGTTCCCCTACCTAGGGGGGCCTTTGATGGGTTTGGTTTATGGTTTGCTTTGGCTTCCGGGTTCGGGCAGGTTTGTTTTTGGTTCTATTTGGATGCACAAAATCAAGCAAGATCAGAAGAGCAAGAAGAGGTTAAGATGCTGAACTGGAAAAATTCTGGAGAAAAAAAGGAAGGAAGTCTAGGATGCGTCAGACGGAGTAATCTTTGAGTTCAGCGATCGTTTCTGGCGTGGTTGTGTAATCTATATGCTTGATCGATGTTTTTGCTTCATCCGAATACCAAGAGGTGTAAATAAGTTCTCCACTTGTTGCATTCCACATATCTATCTTGAAACATGCGAACGTACCTGCTGGAACCGTCACGTTCTCAATGGCCTCCACTCTAACAGTATAGGTATCTGTATCATTGGATTCGTGGGTATACGGTGTATCATCTATGATCATGATAGATGTCATAATGTAAGTGTCTGTTTCGTTCAGTTCCTTTCCAACGATCAGTGGAAAGAGAACTCCTCCTTTGTACGTGTAGAAAATTGTACCATTGTATGTGTAGGGAATAGTTGTGTTTTCGTAGGTGTACTCGCCTGTACCCTGCATTGTTACAGGATTAATTGTTGATTTGTCGATCCTTAGTGTCTCGTTGATTCTTCCCATGAAAGGCGGATCATATTCCGAATATATGACATAATGGTCAAGGCCTTCGCCTGTTACGTTCTGGGTCAAAGTGTACGTAGTTTCGTTAGAGACAAATTCCATTATCCACCAATCTCCAACATGAAGAATGGGCAATCTTCCAGGTTTTAGCTCGGCTTGTGCTTCGGCTAATAATGCTTGAGTATCCGCCAACTGTGTCTGCAGAGACGTTACATTTGCAAGTGCCTCGCTCAGATCAGTCTGCGTGCTGGATAGTTCCGCCTGAACGTTTTGAAGAGTCGCGTTTAGAGCCGTTATACTCGCTTGCAAAGCAGAGACATCCGATTCCAGTTGCGATATTTGCTGTTGATAGACGATGAAGCCCGTTCCGTAACCAGCAACAACACCAACAACCAGACCCACAATCAATAATGTCACTCCGATTTTAGTTATCGACATTTTTCTCACCTTTCATCTTCATTGAAAACAACTCTTATTAGACGTTTGTGGTTTGCAGCATCATATGCCGCGAACATAGAAAAAACAGAAAAAGAGAACGATGACATAAGATTCGGGTCGTTAAGCATTTTTAAGCATGTCTTCTGGCGTCAGTGATCTTTTGAACTACCCGTTATAATTTACCTTCTTTACCATGCAACGTGAACTTCTTTGCTTGTTAATTCAAAAATGGCGTTTTCCAGCTCTTTCTTTTGGGTTTCAATTTTTTCCAGTGCTCCTTTGTGTTCGTTATCTACGGCAGCGACCCTTGAATCAACAAGTTCCTTCTGCTTCTGTAATTCTTCTAGCTCTCTTTGAAGTTGAGTAGACTCTTTTCGAAATGTTGTCATTGCTTTAGAGGTTGAGAGTCGTTGTTTGTCATAGAACGCGTCTTTACAGCTTCGATGCAGAGAGCCTGAGGTGTCCTTGTGAAGTATGCTGTTTATTTGCGTCTGAGCTTTTATTAGGCGAGTGCTCTTCAATTTCAGTTTCCCTTTAGTCAAAGCATCATCCATCTTTCGAAGTAGCTTTTTAAGCAATGGATATCCCTCATCCTCGGTTGCGAAAGCCTCAAACGGTCTGGTTAAGTATTCATCAAGTTTTTTCATTTCATCCGGTGGCAGAGGATAACCCGGACCTCGAGCTAAGGTTTGGAACTTAAGAAACGGTTTTTGAAGGCGACGAAAATTATGCCTTAGCTTTTCTTTTAGCTCTTCGATTTTCTCGTTTGTCTGAGCAAGCTTGCTTACCTCGTCTCTACTTTGAATCAACACGATTTTCTGTTGACTCTCATCCCTGTTTTTCTCAAGAATGTTTCTTCTCAATTTCATTTTCTTCTTTTGTTCTTCAACTTCGTCTAACTTTTTTAAGGATTGAGAAAGTTTATCAACCATTAAGAACGAGTCTTCCACAATCTTGGCCTTTGTATACCCCTGCGATGAAAAAGAACGTAGTTTCTCAAGCGATTTCATAGCTTTTGCAAACACGACATCAAATCTCCTTCGATCCAGCATGAAATACGGTGAAATTAGGGGAAACCACTTTGCTCTTTCTTTTCCAACCATTGCAAGCGCCTTTTCCAAATCATCACATGCCATCTGAAGGCTTTCTGATGAAATCAAATCAGGGAACTCAACATTGTCAATCGTTTCTATGGCATATTTAGCAAGTTTATTCAATATTTTAGCTCGCCGGTACGTTTTGCGACTGTTTTTCGACATCTCTATTTCGCTGTTTCGCATCATTTTTTCACAAATCTCTCGAACATCGTCTAGTCTTTCCCTAACATTGTGGAGCAAAAGCGTTCCTTCCGTCTTAAGCGGCTCAACTATAGGAGCTGTTTCTTGCTCCAGCCATTCTCTAATATCGTTTAACGGTATTTCAGTCTCAGCCATTGTAGCTGCTCCCATTAATTTAGTTGGGATTATCTGATTTTAATATTAATGAATAAGGCAAACTTATTTAATCTGTTGTTTATGTAAAGTTTCAACAGATTATATAAACTCTTTTTGGCGTTTTCACTTGCGCTTGCGGAATAGCATAAGTCCATCGTTGAAATCCTTCACATAGTCAAACCCTGCCTCTGTCAATGCTCGTGCACCTTTCACGGATCTGGTTACCTTGGATATCCAATCGCTGCTTTCCGTTCCCTCGATGAGATGTGTGTAGATCATGGTTGAGTTTATGCTTCGGTGTCCCAGCATTCCTTTGAGCTCTACAAGCCTCATTCCTCGATGGTATTCTATGCTGGCCTTCCAATGCCTGAGTGTGTGAAAGGTTATTCGTTTGATCCTTGGATTCTGAAGTTTCATTGCAATCCTCTTTCTTTGATGGTTAAAGGATACGCTGATTGAAGCGGGTCCTATGTCTCCAAAGACTTTTTCAGAGTTGGATGTAGACAGGTTCTTGAGCATTAAGATGAGTTTGTCTGATATGTGGAGCATTCTTGGTTTGCCATGTTTCGCGGATTTCACGTTAACTGTTTTCCTGATAAAGTCTACGTCAATCCATTTGAGCCTCCATGCTTCGATGTATCTCATGGCTGTTTCCTTGAGAAGTTGAAGTCACCTCTCTTGAAACCGAAACCACGACGAAAGGAAAGACAAATCTAAAGGTATTTGCGAGTTCCATGCCAGACGGATTTTCGGACATCTTCTTGCCTATCTACGAAAGCTGGGTCAGGAGCGAATTCGTGATTTCGTGGGGCACGGTAGGGTTCACCCTAAGATGTAAACATGGAGGAAAACTGAAGACAATTCTTGAAGCCTACCCTTCTTACATGAGCATATTCACAGACAAATGGCGTAGAAAGAAAAATCTCCCACCAGAAATATGCGCAAAGTTCCAAAATGCGGTGAAGAAGATAGGTGCTGCAAACAGAATTATCAGCGAAAATCGAGTCTATCTATACTACAAAGACGTCACGATAGGAGAATACACCCAACTTCTTTCTGAAATCGACAGAACCACTCGACAGATAATTAGCTCAAATGAAAATGTCTGACGTATGCATAGTGGCTATCTATCGAAGCCTCGTGTTTTCCGCGCAGAAAAGGTAGGGTATTCAGCGTCGAAATTACACGTTTTTCCAAATGAGGTTTGTCTCTATGTATCCAAAACCTTCGCTTGTTGTGTAGGAGTAGGCTTACTTGGTGGTTTTTCGCGGTCTGGGAGTTGACTGTAATTTCCTTCTGGCGACCTGTAGAGGGCTATCTTGTTAAGAGTTTCCCAATCGTCTCCAGCCTCACGTGGCGCGCGACGGATTTGTACGGAGATAACCTCGGCTGTTGGGTCTTTCTTTGTGGGAAAGACGCTTATTTGTAGAAATGTCTCGTCACTAAGGCGTATACGAAAGGATGCTTTTGGGGGTGGCAACTCAGTTAAACCCTCATTTGCTTTCGTGAAGTTGTTTGTATGTTCCGTCAGGTGCCCTGTACAATTCTATCGTTCCAACATTCTCCCAGTTTTCTCCCTTTCTTCGTTGGAGTTGTGCAACGATGTTCTCACCCGATGGGTCACTTTTCTCTTTAGAAGAGGCGAAGGTTAAACGCTCTTGTTCGTTGAGCTGAATGTGGAATGATGCTTTTGGACGTTCTGCCAAACCTATCACTACAGGACTATTTTCATGCTGAAATGCATAAGTTTTTCGGCACGCGCGTGCGCAAAAGACACGATTTCATTTTGTCGTCTTCTCTGTCTCATTTCAATCACAAGTTATATGTAGGCTGAATTAGGCGTTCAGAAATAATAAAAAGCCTAATCTCGAATATTAATTGCCTTTGGCTATGGTATGTGCAAGCCTATGCTTTGGAAGACCCATCTCAGGATAAGCTTTGAAGTATTGAGAAGATTAGAAACATCCTTGACACCAGAAGTTTCTCAAAGGTTCAAAGATGGTATAATAGCACCTGACAAATGGAAAGACTATCCACATCACCATGGAAAGTCAAAGCAAATAAAGCAGGATCTAATGAAGTCAAGAGGATACTTCCTACAGGATGACTTTCCAAATGCCTTCTTCCATCTTGGGGTTGCTCTTCACTATATCCAAGATTCTCACACTTCCTTTGCTTCTTTCTATCCAAAACATCAAAGCTGGGAAGAAGATATAGAGTATGCCCATTTCACTCCTAACCTCAAAGAAACAATCAGCTATTCTCTTAGAAAGAAAGGATGGGAAAGGGAAAGATGTCTGAGGCTTACTGAAGCCCTTTCTAAGAATTCTCAAGGAAGAGACAATACCTTATACTTGGCAACTTTGTCAGGACATGAAGCATCAAAAAGTTTTGCAAAACCAATAGTTGACCTCAATTTAGCACTCAGGGCAAGTTATGTTGTTACAGAAGCAATTCTTAGTTCTAAGAGCTGTCCTGCCTTAGAAAACAAACTAAGAGCTGAGCTTTCAAATCATAAAGAACTCATGAGAACTGCTGAGGCAGAATTAGCAAACAAAATCATTAGACTTGTCAATGAAAGAGAAGAGTTAGAAAAACGTAAAGTGACATCTTCAGGATTAGTCTCCAAGATAAAGGATTGGATTTTGGGAATAAGAATCAAACTCAAGGATTTAGCTGTAAACTCCAACTACAAAAGTTACACTCAAGAGAAGCATTTGGAGAAAGTGATTAGAGAATACCTGAAGGAAACAAACAGAGCTGTTGTTCCATACAGTGGATGGTATAATTTTCAAATTCCAAAATTGAATCCAAATGTTGTCAACAAGGAGTTATTGACAATTCAAGATGTTGCCAAAGCTTTAGGTGAAAACGAATCTATCCTAAGAGAGTCGTTAGCCAAGGTCAATCTAACAAATTATCGTGTTAGAAATATAGAATTGATTAGAAGAGCAGAATTGGATGGATTTCTAAATAATTCTCCGTATCAGAGAGAACTTCATATTCCTTCATTTCAAAGCCCTCAATTCCAATCCTCGCAATAATTTCTATATTTGTCTATTGGTTAGGTGATGCAAAATCTCGGCATGTATGGCATGTATCTCAAACAGAAAAAAAGGGAAATGCGGGGGATGTCGCCATGCTTAACTTAAATTAAGCTTTACGTTATGTATGCAATACGGGTTCTTACCAGGTTTGTTTTTTCCAAATGTTGTATGGACATTGACGCCAACAGTAAGAGGAACCTTTGAAGCTACAACCTTTACATTGCACAGTAGAGAACATGCGAGATTTCAAAAACCGTTGCTTCTCCTATGGAGTTCTAAGGTTAGCTGGCTATAAGAATCTTTCAATTCTCCTGTGAGCAACAGTAGATGCATGCATGCATTTCGTTAGAAAAAGAGAGGATTCTGAAGCTGCTCCGTCTACTCTACATAGAGCGTGGCAGCGTCCTCAACCGTCACGGAGATGCCTTCTGGACTGACAACCGTTACTGAAACTGTTGAACTGTATTCTCCAGGTGTTGGTGCACCCCAGTGAGAAGCCACTTTCATGATATCCCGTATACCCACGTGTCCATCCTCATTCAAGTCAGCGTCAAAATCGTATCCAGGGTCCCCTTCAAAACTTCCATAGGCGCTTCCATCTATTGTCAAGTCCGATATGTCCACTGCACCATCAAGGTTGACGTCTCCCACAGGATGCATAGGATACTTAATGTTCAAGGTCCAGTTCGGTTCGAAAGCGTAGACAGTCATCCTATATTCTTTCAAACCTGACGTTTCATTGTCTTGATAGAGGTCTACGCCGTCTGTGAAGTTGAAGTAAACAACATACGTGTCATTCTCCACCGCCACATAATCCAACTCTTCATATGGAACCTCATATTTGGCTTCGTCGATGAACAGTGTAGCAGATATCGTATGTCCTTGACCCTTCGTGATCCAACCCTCAAGAATCTCATCTTCAAAAGTCAATTCAGCAACGTCAAGTTGACCGACGTTTGTGACGTTTGTTCTGGCCTGAACCGCTCCTTTACGCTTGGAACCTATGGTTTCGGGTTTGAAAACCTTCGTCACGTTGATGCTGTTTAAGACTGTTGGCTCTTCGAGGTCAACACTTATCGGAACAATCTCAGATTGACTTCTGTTTCCCAACTCGTCGTACTGAACCACTGATAGATTGGCTGTGATACTCGTTATGGTTATGTTATGCTCCTGAGCGTATTCTACTGCTGGAGTAGCGTCGATAACGAAGTGGGCGAATATTTCATCAGGCAGTGAGATCCATTCTGGACCGCCACCAAGGATGTTACCGCTCGCTACTGCGTCTTGAATTCCAATCTCATACATTCCTGAGGAATAATTCATCCCAACTCTTTGCCCGTCAACCGTGAATGCGCGCAGGTCAACATCCAACATTGTAGAGTCATTTCCAGGTGCAGACCCGTAACCGAGTCCAAGAATATCAAACACTGTGCTCTCAAGCGCCACAACATTTCTATTCCGAAGACTTAGAGGTTCAATCTTGACATAGAGTTCCCCGTCAGGATCCTTTATGATTGCTGACATATGCAATCCCCTTTTGTGGTCTTCATACGGTTGGCCATCCGCTACTAAGGTCACCGTTCTATCTTCCTCTCCACTTGTGCTCTCTTCATGATTTGGGATAGCAAAGACCTTTACCCACGGCACCAGATATTGTATCTCATAGACTTTTATGCCCCTCACCTTTTCCAGAGTGTTTTCAGGCCTCTCTTCACCTGTGGGCGCGTCTATTTTGCTAATGGACACTCCATCCGGGGGAAGTCTTCCTTCAAACAATAGCTCAGTGTTCACTGATGTGGGAACCTTGAAGAAGACAATGTCGTCGTCGAGATTCATGTCTTCAAGTAACTCAATTCTGTGTTCGCCAAGACCAACATGGTCTGCGGGTTTGTTGAGCCAACCAGCTTCCTTTCTGTTCCAAGACATTATCGGAGCGGGTGGGTTTATGTTTGGGGGTCCTCCCATCAATCCCCAAGGTCCAATTTCTCCCCGTTGGCGCCCAAAAATCTCGGAAACCCAATCAGTAATGTAGTAATCCGGGAACTTGAACAAAGCATGGCCAAGCTCGTGCGCCCAAACATCATAATACCCGCTCCACCAGTGAAGTACTACTATCTTGCCAGGATTCCCCCCGTCGTCGAAGCAGAAGGCTGTCCACGATTGAGGTTGAATCACTACTATTGCATCATAGTCAGCGTCACTTACTCCAGCTTCTTCTTTAGCAGCATCTACTATCGTACCCCACTTCCATTGCTTTGTACGGGTGGGGTCCCACGAAACTTCGTCCCAATATTCTTGCCAAGTTTTGTCAAGCCGAGCCCAACCCTCGAATGCAAAGTTGCTTTCTATAGCAACTGCTCCCATCGATTGGCTATAGTAGTAGTCTTCCACGCGATCAGATTTTCCACGAACCCAGCTCAAGGGAGGCGCATCCGGGTCTTCAGGCGGTGTATCCGAATAGATAACGGTCAAGTAGGCAACCTTGTATATCTCACGCACGATTCTCAGAGAGACTTCTACAGAGTGTGTTATACTTCCGCTTACCGCAGTGATTTCAATTGTGTACTGACCCAACTCTGTATCATCATACGTGGCAACTGTGAAATCTGAAGTTCCCGGGGGTGTAAGATGCCAAGGACTGAGTATTAGAGAAGGACTCCCGGTCGCTGGAGGCGTTCCGACCCAATCGGCTTCAAGATAGACTTCAGAATCAAACCCGTTCAACGGTGTCAGTGAGATCTCGTAGGACACCGACTCACCTGTTTCAACCGTTTGAGAATCTGGGGAAACTGAGATTTCAAAGTCTGCATGCATGCCTGGCTCCCCGAAATAGTCCAAACCCATCAGGCCATTTTCATAATGCTGCTGGATTTCTTCGAGTACTAATGCTCTGTTGTGGATTGCTACTTCATCGATTGTGCCTCTGAACCAATATCCGGGATAGAGTTCAGTGCCTATCAATAAGGGTTCGGTACTTGCCTCAGTACCTGGACATGGTGAAGTGCTTGTCCCTACTAATTCACCATCAAAATAGATTCTTAGTAGACTGTCTGAATCACTCTTGGTAGCAGCTACATGATGCCAGTTTCCATCATCTGATGCAATTGTTGCATCAACGTGTACGTGATATGAAGTTCCATAAGGGTAGACTATTAAGCGAAGCAGAGTTCCATAACCCCATGTCTTAAATTCATATTGAACCCCACCGAATCCCTTTCTTATAATTTGCTGTGAACCCATTGGTGTTGGAGTTTTGATCCATGCTTCAGCCGTGAAACCTTTTCCATCTCCCCCAATATTGAAATCAGGGTGATGGTCCATAGTAACATAATCGTCTATGCCATCAAAACTCAACCCACCATCAACAATACCAGTTGTCCATTCAGGTTCGTTAACCAAAGTCCCATCATTGTCACCAACTGAGTCATAAGCCGTTGTTCCACTGCCCTCATTTAATCTCCAGTAAGAGACCATTCCTAATGGTGGTACAAGTTTTATCAACCACATGTCTTCATTTCCAGCACCCGAAGACATTGTCATGCCAGCTACTGCATATCCTCCATCACTTGTCCGCAAGATATTGTACGCACGGTCTCTGCTTGGTCCCCCGTAGGTTTCGTCCCATTGCATGACTCCATCTGAGTCTATCTTAACCAGCCACATATCCTCACTTCCAGCGCCAAAAGACATTGTGTGACCAGCTATTACATATCCTCCATCACTTGCCTGCAGAATAGACCACGCACGGTCAAAGCTTGTTCCGCCATACGTTTCGCTCCACTGTTCATTCCCGTATGAGTCGACCTTAACCAACCAGAAATCCCAGTTTCCTGCTCCAAAAGAAGCTGTATAGCCAGCCAACATGTATCCACCATCAAGAGTCTCTACAAAGGACATGCATTCTTCAAAGTTTGCTCCTCCATACGTTTTGTTCCACTGCATGTTCCCATCCAAATCAACTTTAACAAACCAGAAATCACTATCTCCAGCACCAAAAGAATATGTATTGCCAGCCATCGCATATCCTCCGTCACTTGTCTTAATAATGTGTGTAGCTTTTTCACCGTTTGTTCCTCCGTAGGTTTGGTTCCACTGCACATTCCCGGATGAATCAACCTTAACCAACCAAACATCAGCTATTCCTGCGCCCCAATTATGAGTTGAGCCGGTTAACGCGTATCCACCATCATTTGTTCGTATAACAGCACTCGCCCAATCACTACTTGGTCCTCCATACGTTTTGTCCCACTGCACATTCCCGGATGAATCAACCTTAACCAACCAAACATCCCAGTCACCAGCACCAAAAGACTTGGTCGCTCCAGCCACCGCGTATCCACCGTCAGATGTTTGCACAATAGATCGACCTTCATCCCAGGCTCCTCCCCCGTACGCCCTATTCCACTGCTCAATACCCTGTGAATCTGTCTTAACCAACCAAAAATCCCAGCTACCAGCTCCAAAAGAAGCTGTGTAACCAGCCAACGCGTATCCCCCGTCACTTGTCTGCACAAATGACGTGTGTGTGGTGCTATCCATATTCACTCCTCCGTATGTTTCATCCCATTCTGTTGCAGGTGGGTCCGAAGGCTCAGCTTGTCCCAAGTAAGGGGGAAGCATCGAAAATACAGATAGACAGAGAAGCCCGATTATTGACAAGGATAAGATTTTCTTCATTTTCTTTTCACCATTCGAAGTTTTAGAAGGATCCATTTCGCACATCATGTATTAATGCTTTGTGAAAACATCTTCTATTGATATGAAGAAAACCTATTCTTGGTAGAAATGCATCAATCGACAAAGTTGCAAGCTTATGCATCGAGCTTTTTGTGCAAGTGTCATGCATAGATTTGGGAAGGCATGAGAATATGTGCATCAAACAAGTCAGTTCAATGAGTGTAGCTGGCGGCACGCGTTCATAGAAAACATTGCAAACCAAGGTGACACGCCTAAAGACAAAAGAAAAAAGGGGATGTTGCGGGAGATATCATCCGTTTCAATGGGTACTAAACTTGTATGCATGCATGCGCATTATAGTGGGCTAATCATGGTGTGACGTGGCTTTTGATATATTCTGCCAAAGATCTCGATACGGTTTCAATTGCGGGTTCAAACAACAGACCAAAAGACGAAAGAATTCTGGCAAAGTATGGAAAGAAACCCCTGTTGGTTCGCGGGACTCTATCTTTGAAATAGTTCCTTTCGATTCTACCAGGTAGTTCAAATTCTTTTCTTAAGCAAATCGGAGGACCCCAGGTCTTAACATATCCCAGATATTCTGGATGGTCAAACCAGAAAATATTTCTAAGACAATTTCGAACCTTGAAATGCAGTAGTAGATCTCCTCTCCACTTCTCCTTTTTAAGAAACTCAATATACTTACCTACTAAACATATGAATGAAGTGCACATTTTTGTTCCATCAATAAACGTATAGTTTGATTCATTGAAAGTAACAGCTCGATTGTAGTCATCATCATTCAAAATAGATCTTAAGAGAAAATCTCCAGTTTCCTTAGTTGCCAGAAATTCAGGAGCAACAATCTGTAATGGAATAAATATTTTTGCATTACCATCGCGAAATATCTGAAAAGTCAACGTCAGAAACCTCAGAAACTCTTTTTGGACTACTTGCCGGAAAATAACAGAATTCTCAGAACCCTCTACTACATCAAAGTTCATTCCTATTGAAATCGCTTTTCCGAATAGTTTCGTCGGTGAATTAACAAAGACCTTCAGATTTTCAAGATATCTTTGTCGCGTGAATTTCGTAACAAATAGGCTTCCTGGAGGATAAATCATTAAATATATCTCTAACCAGCCTTGATGTTGTTGCGAGCGATTGAGTGGAAATTCATTGACAAAAAACCTCGCACACATAGCATCCAGTTTTTTTCCTTTTTCATACAATTTGTCTATCGTATAGCGATCATTTTCATGAACTGGATCACTTCCTTCAGCGTTTCTGCGGTAAATTCTTCCATCCAGAGTAATGTGAGGTGTTTCATAACTTTCTGGAACATATACCAAGAGAATCGCTCTATTGTTTGGTCTTTTTATCATTTTAGAATAGAATAGAGGAATAGGCCTAATGTTGCTCACAATTACGTTCCGCATATGCTCTATTGGTTTTTTGTGCGTTGATAGGTCAAATCCGTCAAGATTTTGTGGATTATTGGAGCTGTCAGACCGAACTCCGACAAAATACCACCCTCCATGTGTATTGGCCAATGATGCAATGCTATGTGCCGTCTTCTTTGGGGTTGTGAAATCAGATTTATATTCAACAAACAAACCCTCGACCACTTTTCTGCTTTGCAGCCCTTGCAGATCTGAGAACTTCACTTCATCTATTGTTTTTTCGAAGATATCTGAAGATAGTGCCATATTCAAACCCACAATTCCTCGTCCCCAAATGTCTTTCATCACCTGCAGAGAAAAATCTTTCTAAATTGAGAGCATGGTTGTCTATTATGTGCGGTCACCAATGCATAGCAAAAAAGGGGGAAATGCGGGAGATATCTCCACGATTAGTCCAATCTGTTGTTTTACGCATATATGCCCAGCATTTTCTGCCAGATTCTGCTCTTCTGTATCACGAGAGAATATTCTTTCAGTTCTTGTCTTCTCTTCTTGTAGTCTGGGCAGAATTTTTCGACGATATACCAGAATTTCCTGTTGTGATTTGGTTGTGTGGCGTGGGCGAGTTCGTGTATTACTATGTATTCTATGATTCGTTTGGGTAATGCCGCGAGTTTGATGTTGAAGTGGATGTTGCGTTTTGGAGAGTAGCTTGCCCATCTTGTTTTTTGGTTTTTTATGTAGAATTTACCAATTGGGGCTTTCATTGACCGCTCGTATACACGCAGGCAGTTGGTCAGGGTTTCGAGGAGTTTCCCTCTTATCCACTTCCTGAGGTATTCGTACTCCTGTCTGGGTCTGCTTAATTTGGGCATTCGTATTCTAACCTTGCTGTCATCCAGTGAAATAGCGTATTTTTCGCTCGTGTAGACTTCAACGTCGTAGAATTTACCAAAGAGCAGTAGCTTGTCTTTCCGCACAGCCTCCTGCTCCTCATTCAATATCTTCTGATGGGCGAGGAACTCGGAATGCTTTCTCTCAATAAGCGATGATTTCTTCTTCAAGAGTGCCTCGATGTCGATAGTGCGTTCCATCGGCAGGATTACCTCCAGTTCATCTTCCGAAAGGAATTTGAGGGTGACGGATCTCCTGCTGTTTCCCTGTCTGAGCTTGTATTCGACTTCTCGCCCGTTCACCTGTATTGTCTGCATCGTTACTTCCTCACGGATGGTATTTCTTGACAAAGCCTACAAGCTCCCGTGCAAGCTCTACTATTGCTTCGGCATCGAGTGAAGCAACTGTCGAAGACAGTTCTCTCCACCTCGTTGATAGTTATTCTCTTTCTCTGCCACCCCTCAAACAACCCAGGCTCGATGCTGCATGCATAGAACTGCAGAGCTTGTGTTAGAAGCTTTGGCAGTCTTGTTCCTTTATTATCTGTTAGAGTTTCAGACCTTCGGCCACGGATTTACCCAACTCTGGGTCAGCCTTGGTTAGGTTCTCAATCACCCGCTGCTGGATCGGTTTGTCTATTTGCATAAGATCTGTGATGAGATTATCTATTAGATGTTCTTGGTTCGTCTTGCTCAGGGAACGATATTTCTCCCCCGCTTGTTGAAAGTCTTTGGTCTTACTGATTTTCTTACGAGTAACTTCTCCCTCAACCCGATATACATATGGGGTACCCGCTGGAGCCTCCACTGGAGAACCACCAGCTAGACTACTGGGCTCGTAATTGACCGGCCCACTGAATTCTCCTAACTGCATGGCTCCATCGCGCTGGTTGTTGTTGACCTCCACTATGGGGCGGTTTATTGGTAGTTGTAAGTAATTCGGTCCCAAACGATGGCGCTGGGTATCCGTGTATGAGAACGTTCGACCCTGGAGCAGCTTGTCAGCGGAAAACTCTATACCTGGTATAATGCTGGCTGGACAGAAAGCTGCCTGCTCGACTTCAGCGAAGAAGTTATTAGGATTACGATTCAAAACCATCTTACCCACCACCATAAGTGGGAATTTGTCCTCAGGCCAAGTTTTTGTAGGATCAAGTGGATCAAAAACTTGTTTTAGTTCATCCTCGATTTCCATCAACTGGACGTAGAGTTCATACTCAACCTCTCCGCCACTGGCAATCGTATTCCAGAGATCACGGGTAAGGTAGTCGGGATCGACACCAGCCAGCCGAGTTGCTTCATTACGGTCAAGACTATGCACCCCCAATTTAGGTTTCCAATGGTATTTCACATAAACTCTCTTTCCCTCAGAATTCACCCATACATAGGTGTTAACACCGAAGCCCTCCATCATCCTGAAACTTTTCGGTGTCCCGCGGTCAGTAAAGAGCCAGATAATCATGTGGGTCGATTCCGGTGTTAAAGATATGAAATCCCAGAAGCGGTTATGAGCGGAGGAAGCCGATGGAATACTATTATCTGGTGCGCCTTTGAAGGCGTGAACCATATCTGGAAACTTGATCGCATCTCTGATGAAGAACACTGGAAGATTGTTACCGACGAGGTCATAATTACCTTCTTCGGTGTAGAACTTGACGGCAAAGCCTCGTGGATCCCTCACTGTATCGGCAGAACCACGTCCTCCTGTGACAGTGGAAAATCTTACGAATACAGGGGTTTTTTTCTTCGGATCTTGGAGGAATTTCGCTTTGGTATAAGGTGCCATGCTCTTGTAAACCTGAAAGAAACCGTGTGCTCCTGCCCCCTTAGCGTGGACAACTCTTTCAGGGATACGCTCTCTGTCAAAGTGAGCCATCTTCTCGACAAACTGGACGTCCTGTAACAAAACTGGACCACGTTCACCGACGGTTAACGAATTCTGGTTATCAGTGATCGGGACTCCTTGGTTCGTAGTCAAATGTTTC
>Ga0114930_10000039_pt1 | contig 136439 bp, 154 predicted proteins | sample AnhtaG_FD_87300 | JGI IMG/M metagenome (GOLD analysis project Ga0114930, IMG submission 87300) | Deep subsurface microbial communities from Anholt, Denmark to uncover new lineages of life (NeLLi) - Anholt_01485 metaG | ecosystem: Environmental > Aquatic > Marine > Oceanic > Sediment | place...
GGAATTGGGGTACAATCCAATTTTTGGTGCTCGTGAGATGCGGAGGGTTATCCAAGACAAAGTTGAAGATGTTTTTGCCGAAGCCTTATTAAGAGATGAGCTCAAGAGGGGCGACAAAGCAGAAATTGACCCCAAAGGATTTAAACTGGTTATAAAACCTTGATTCTTTTCGTAGTTTTATCTAAAGTTTAAAAAGAGGGAACTGAACATTAAAAATAAATATACACTCTGGTTCGGAGAAAGGAGGGCGGTCAGATGCCAGCAAGGGATGCTCTATATTATGACTTAGAAGGTCCGATTTCGGGCCAGGATCACGCTTTTGAGGTTTGCAAAAGGTTTATTCCAGATGGCGATAAATTGTTCGCGGTCCTTAGCCGATACGATGATATATTGGTTTTGGGTGGCAGAGAAGGATATGAACCAGGCGATACTTTGCAGCTATTGATTCCCTTCTTCGTTGAAGCCGGCGTAACAGAAAAAGATCTGAGAGTAGTTTCAGCTGAAGCTGGTTTGGTGCCTGGAATTTGTGAGTTGTTCAGTGAATTACAAGAAGAGGGTTGCTCAGTTTGGGTTATCTCTACCAGCTACTCACAGCATGCTTTTTCAATTGCTTTGAGAGTGGGAATCCCGTGGAATCGAGTCTACTCTACAGGACTTTCTCTTACTTATCTTCAAGAAGAGATAGATATCAGAGATATTGAGCTAATTCAGTATATCCAAAAGGAAGCCGTTGAGCTACATCACGATGATTTAGCATCCGGAATTAATGATGAACCAATTCAGAGATTACTAGATCCCTTTTTCTGGGAAGCCCTGCCTAAAACTAAATTTGGCCAAGTAATAGCCAAAGTAAAAGTCATGGGTGGCCGGCGAAAAGTAATAGTCCTAGAGGAGGCGATTCACAAAAGCGGTGGATACTTAGACGATGCTTTCATTGTGGTAGATAGCATTACCGATTTTAGGATGGCCCAGGCTGTTGAAGCTGCGGGTGGTATTGCCTTAGCTTGGAACGGTAATCAATATATCATTCCCTATGCCAGTTGTGGGATAGCAGCAATTGACGCTAGAACAGTAAAACCTCTTTTTCAGGCTTGGCGAGAAGGAGGCAGGAAAGCAGTCAGAGAGATTGTAGAAATAATGCCAGAGCCTGAAAACCCGGAAACTGGTCCTTATTATCATTGGTTGGCTGGTAAGAGTTCTGAATTCCATCAAGAAGTTTTAGCTATTCATAAGAGATTAAGAACAGTCTGTCGAGGTGCAGAAGTTGCCAAATTAGGTTAGCCAAATAGAACTTTTTCAAAAGATTGCCTTGAGTGAAAAACTCAAGGTTTTTATTTTTTCATAAAGTAGGTGGGGATATTCTGTGGATAAATTAGCTGATTTTAAGCTAATTTTAACTTGTGTTATTTTGTGTTGACGCGGTTTCATCAAGTGGGGTATAAAGAAAGCGAAATGGGAAATTGTGGAAAACTGTAGGAAAAGTACCCAAACCGGGGGAAAAGTTCGAGGAGTGCAACGGCGAGAACCGAACACTCAAGTTACTTTCAAAGAATAATTCAATATAAAAATAATATTGAGTGCTCGGTGCTCACTACATTCGCATGTTTATCGGCGAATATCGTCATACCATTGATATCAAAAAAAGATTGGCCCTGCCTGCTAAATTCCGGAAAGAGCTTGGCAAAAGAGTGGTAATCACTCGTGGTTTAGATAATTGCCTTGTTATTTATTCAGACAAAGAATGGAAGGTAATGTCTGATAAATTAGGAAAGCTACCAGCCAGCCAGCTCGAAGCGCGGGGTTTTGCCAGAATTATGTTAGCTGGAGCCATGGAAGTTGAGTTAGATAGACTAGGAAGGATTCTTATCCCTGAATATTTAAAAAGATATGCCAACTTAAAAAAGAATGTAGTAGTTTGCGGTCTTTATAATCGTTTAGAGATTTGGGATGAAAGAAAATGGGAAACTTATAAAAAAGAAACAGAAAAAGAGGTAGGTGATTTCGCAGCAAAATTAAAAGAATTAGGCATTTAATTAGAAATTAGATATTAGGAATTAGATATTTTAATGCATGTACCTGTTCTTCAAAAAGAAGTTCTTCAATATCTTGACCCTAAGTCCAATGAAAATTTTATTGATTGCACGACAGGAGAAGGAGGCCATACTGCCGTCATACTTGAGAGAAATAAGCCGAGAGGGAAAGTACTAGGAATTGAGTTAGACCCTGAGCTTTATCAAAAAATTAAATCCCGACTGGCTGAAATCCGAAGTCCGAAATCCGAAATTCGAAAGAGGTTAATCTTAGTTCAAGATTCCTACAGCAATTTAAGCGAGATCGTCAGAAAAGCAAAAGTTAGGCCAATATCTGGGATTCTTCTCGACTTGGGCATATCAAGCTGGCATTTACAAGAAAGCAAAAGGGGGTTCTCATTTCAAAAGAACGAAGAATTGGATATGCGCTACAACCCTGAGAATCCTTTAACTGCTGAAAAAATATTAAGCTTTTGGTCAAAACATGACATTGAAAGAATTCTCAAAGAATACGGCGAAGAAAGATATGCTCAAATTATTGCGGAAAAAATTGTTGAGCAACGAAAAATAAAATCTATAAAAAGAACATTTGAGCTTGTTGAAATTATAGAGAGTTCCGTGCCAACAAGATATCAAAGGGGACGCATTCATTGTGCCACCAGAACCTTCCAAGCTTTAAGAATCGCTGTTAACGGCGAATTAAATAATTTAAAAAATGTCTTGCCTCAAACCTTGGAGATTCTAAAAGGGGGAGGAAGATTAGTTATAATTTCTTTCCACTCTTTAGAAGACAGAATTGTAAAAAATTTTTTCAAAGATGAGGCGAAGCCCCATAACAAAGAATACTCTTACTACGGGGCTAAGGAGGGATTGCCTGCCCCGTACTTTCGCCGAAGGCGAATAGTATCGGGGCCTAGAATTAAAATATTAACAAAAAAGCCCATAAGACCCAGCCAAAAAGAAATCAAGCAAAATCCTCGTTCAAGATCAGCTAAATTAAGGGCAGCAATAAAACTATGATAAACATTCTATCTTTTATTTCTTATTTCCCGATTAGCAGTTTTTTTCCTTTTAAATTAAAATTTAATTTTAAAATATCAAAGATCCTATTTTTCCTATTGGCTGGCATTTCTTTAATTTTTTCTTTGGTTTTATGCATTTTTCAAATTAATTCAGTCATTCAAAAAACTTATCTTCTTGGAGATTACGAGAAAACGTTAAGCACTCTTTCAGAAGAAAATAAGAATTTGGAGATAAGCGTTTCTCGGGCCAATGCTTTAGAGAGCGTTGAATCTGCGATAAAAGATTTAAATTATAAAAAAGTAGGGGAAGTAAAATATATTCAACTGATGGAACCTCAGGTGGTTGCAAAATAGCTTATCATAAACAATGATGAAGCATTGGCGGATAAATCTAATCTTTATCTTTATTATAATTTTTGGAGCGGCAATCATTGGCCGCTTATTTTTTCTTCAGGTTTTAAATCAAAACTATTGGCGAGCCTTAGCCAAAGGCCAACAAAAACTTTTTTTAGAAATTCCGGGAGAGCGAGGAGAGATTTTTATCAAAGATAAGAATGATAACCTTTATTCCCTGGCCGTTAATAAAGAATGGCCTTTTGTCTATGTTGCCCCCAATGAAATTGAGAGAAAAGAAGAAACTGCCCAGAAGTTGAGCGAAATTCTTGAATTAGATAAAGACTTTATTTTAGAGAAATTAAATAAAGAAACTTTCTATGAAGTGATAAAGAAGAAATTAGACAATGAAGAAATAGAAAGATTAAAAGAGTCGAATTTATCTGGCGTTTATTTAGAAAAAGAAAGGGGACGTTATTATCCTCAAGCATTTTTAACTTCCCAGACAGTTGGGTTTTTAGACGCAGATGGTAAAGGCAATTATGGGATAGAGGGTTATTATAATGATATTTTAGAGGGCAAAGAAGGATTCCAAGAGGGCGAGAGATCGGCCCAGGGTTTTTTCTTGGCTTTTTCTGAAAGATTTTTACCAGCCGAAAAAGGCTCTGATTTGATTTTAACCTTAGACTATAATATTCAATTTATGGCAGAGAAATTACTGAAAGAAGCTGAAGAAAATTTAGAAATTGAAGGAGGGACAATCATTATTGGAGACCCTGTTTCAGGCGAAATCTTAGCCTTGGCCAACTTCCCCAGTTTTGATCCTAATGAATATTCAAAAGTTGAGGATTGGGATATTTTTCAAAATCCAGCTATTCAAAAGATTTTTGAACCAGGCTCTGCTTTCAAGCCCATAGTTATAGCAGCAGGCCTAAATGAAGAAAAGATTACCCCTCAAACTACTTATATAGATGAAGGTTTTGTCAAAATCGGTGGCTATACAATTTATAATTACGGCAATAGAGTTTGGGGTCAAAAAACAATTACTGAAGTTTTAGAAAAGTCGATAAATACTGGGGCAGTTTTTGCTGAAAAGCAGGTTGGCCATAATCTTTTTTTAGAATATATTGAAAAATTCGGCATTTTTGAGCCGACCGGAATTGATTTAGATGGAGAGGTTTCTTCAGAAAACCAAGAATTTAAAAAGGGCTATGAAATAAATTTTGCCACAGCCTCTTTTGGCCAGGGAATTGAAATGACCCCCATCCAGCTTTTTAGGGCTTTTTCCGGAATTGCCAACAAGGGAAAGATGGTAAAACCTTATATTGTGAAGAAGGCCCTAATTAACGGAGAAGAAACGGAAGTACAGCCTGAAGTTTCAGGCTTTCAGGTTATATCTTCTCAGTCTGCTTTTCAACTAACAAAAATGTTAGTTAATGTTGTTGAAGAAGGCTATGCCAAAGGAGCTAAAATCCCAGGTTATTATATTGCCGGCAAAACAGGTACCGCTCAAGTGCCTTTAGCAGCTTTGGAAATTAAAAAATCTGGCTATTCAGACAAAACCATTCAAAGTTTTCTTGGTTTTGCTCCAGCCTATAATCCTCATTTTTTAATTTTAGTTAAACTTAACAATCCTAAAGCCAAAACTGCAGAATATTCGGCAGTACCAATTTTCCATGAATTGGCCAAATACATTATTGATTACTTACAGATACCACCAGATTATGAGGAATAAAAGGGGTTGACAGAGATTTATGAAAAATGTAAGCTAAAAAATCGGCTCTTTTCAGCTCTTTGCCAACTTAGGAAGGAGACGGCGATGGAAGAGAAAGACGCAGTAATAGCAATGGAAGATGGCCAAAGGGTTCGCTTGCCTCGTCCAGAGAAAGCTTATGTTGGAACGTTGCGTGGTCGTACAAAGGGCGGCGATTTCATTTTCGTGGGTATTGCTGAGGAAGGAAGCGAAGAAATTCAGGTTGAGGTACACCCTGGTCAGCTTTCGCTAGTCGAGGGGAGTGATGAGTAGAAACGACAAGAGAAACAATAGATCACCTGTTACCTGTCCGGAATGTACCTGTGTTACTTATACCCGCAATGGTACTCCCAAGTGTCCTGAGTGCGGAACATTGTTGGTAGTAGATAAGGAACCTAAGAGAGTAAAATCTCAGAAAGTGCCACGCCAGGCTACTGCAAGGCTTCGCCGTCCAAATAATTAAGAGTCATTGATCTTTCGAGCCAGGGAAAACCACCTTGGCTTTTTTGTTAAAATATGATATACCTAAAAAGGTTCTTTACTCTTCATGGAGAGGGGGTGATGAGTCCTCATTCCTTTCTTTTGGCCCTATCGTCTAGGGGTTTAGGACAGATGGTTCTCAGCCATCAAACACCGGTTCAAATCCGGTTGGGGCCGCCAAAGTTTTCCACAATCAGCTATTGACATCTATTAACCATAGTATATACTTTAGGTATATGAGAACAGTAATTAATATTAAAACTGAAAAAGAAATAAAAAAGGACGCTCAAAGGATTGCAAAGAATTTAGGACTTTCTTTAAGCGCAGTTGTAAACGCTTATTTAAAGCAGTTTGTCAGAAACAAAGAAGTTCATTTTAGTATTACACCTAAAATGTCTTTAGAGTTGGAAGATCTTTTAGGCAGGATAGAATTTGATATTCAGAGAAATAGAAATATTTCCCGTGCTTTTTCTTCTAAAAAAGGGCTTAAGAAACATTTGTCCTCTTTATGAAAATCCGTTTTCATAAGAATTTTAAAAAGCAGTATAAGAAACTAAAGAAAAAAGAACAAAAAAAGGTGCAGGAAAGATTAGAATTATTTTTAGAAAATCCATTTAATACTCGGCTTAATAACCATCCATTAAAAGGGAAATATACTGATTATCGGAGCATCAATATAACAGGCGACTTAAGAGCTATTTATAAATTTGTAAGCGATGACGAATGTATTTTTGTTGTTGTGGATACTCATAGTAATTTGTATTCTTAAATTTTATTATCTTAATTGCCATCAGGGCAATTTTTAGAATTGGGTATATGAAAGTTAACTTCTTTGAGGTTGCCAAGCCTGCAATTCCTGTATAATCTGATTCCAACTAAATCCCACAAGGTCCACAAAGGGTTTTGAGCGAGCTTTGTGAGCGAAATCCCGCACTTACCAAGGGTTATAGTGCGGGGCGACTCCCATTGGGAGCACTATCCACGCCCTCACACTATTAAACTGGTAGCTGGGGGCTTTTGTTTTGCGGACGTTTCAGATAAAATGGGATAATGGAAGAAAAAACAGTTTGGCATAATCTTCCCATTAGAGAGGCAGCCAAAATTTTAGAAGCTGATTTGGAAGAAGGTCTGACCGAAAAAGAGGTAGAAATTCGCCAGGAGAAGCTCGGCAAAAATTTACTGCCTGAAGAAAAGTCCCTATCAGGAGTTAGAATATTTCTTGAGCAATTTAGAAGCCCTCTAATTTATATTTTGGTTATTGCTGGCGCAATAACCTTAATTTTTAAAGAATACACCAACTCCATTGTTATCTTCGGAGCAGTTATCTTGAATACAATTGTTGGATTTTTTCAGGAAAAGAAAGCCAGTCAGGCCTTAAGAGAGCTTAAAAAGACAATTAAGCCAGAAGCTAAAGTAATAAGAGGGGGGAATGAGAAGGTTATAAATTCTGCCGATCTTGTTCCCGGAGATATTCTGGTTATAAGTCCAGGAGATAAGATTCCAGCTGACGGAAGGTTAATTGCATCACATAATTTAAAAATTAACGAAGCCCCTCTGACTGGAGAATGGATATCAGCTGAGAAGAAAATAGATATCTTGCCGAAAGGAACGCCCTTAGCTGACAGGGACAATATGGTTTATATGGGGACAACCGTTGAAGATGGAAAAGGAAAGGCAATAGTCTGTCAAACAGGAATTCAAACCGAGGTAGGGAAGGTAGCTCAGATGGTCAAAGAAACCAAAGAAGAGAAAACACCTTACCAAAAAAGGCTAGCTAGCTTTACAAAGATTATCGGTTTGATAATTGCAATAATCTGCTTTTTTATTTTTATGGGGGGGATAATGACTGGCGGAGATATAATAGAAATGTTTACAGTAGCTGTAGCAGTTGCTGTAGCTGCTATTCCCGAAGGTCTGCCAGTCGCCATTACTGTTATTCTTTCTCTAGGGATGCAGAGAATTTTAAAGAGAAAGGGGCTGGTCAGAAAACTTTTGGCAGCTGAAACCTTGGGGTCAACCTCGGTAATTTGCACGGATAAAACCGGAACCTTAACTGAAGGAAAAATGCAGGTGGCTGGAATTTATACCTCAAACCAATCCTTCGTTGTAACTCAAGATGATACGGGGCAGGCTGGCACGCAAGATGCTTCTCATATCTTAGCATTAAAAATTGCTACTTTCTGTAGCGAGGCTTTTATTGAAAACCCTGATAAACCATTGGAAGAATGGGTCGTTCGGGGAAGACCCACTGACAAAGCTTTGCTAATGGCTGGCATCCAGGCTGGTTTAAATAAAAAAGAGTTAGAAAAAGAACATCCAAAAATCATAGACATTCCTTTTAGTCCAACCTTAAGGTATTCTGCTTCTCTGCATCGTTTTTCAGACAAAGAAAACATTCTTTATTTTCTCGGAGCTCCAGAGAAGATTTTAGAGAGGGTAAAATATATTGAATTAGATGGCAGACAGAAATTTTTATCAGTAGAAAAAGCTGAAGAACTGAAGGAAGAATACGAGGCATTGGCGGCCCAAGGACAAAGAATTTTAGCTACAGCTTATAGAAAATTAGCTGTTTCCAAGGAAAAAGCTGTAAGTCTAAAATTATTAGAAGAAGAATCTCGTGACTTGATTTTTGTCGGATTTATTGCCTTAAAAGATCATTTAAGAAAAGAGGCAAAAGAGGCTATTAGAGTTTCTCGCCAAGCAGGGTTAAAACCAATTATTGTTACTGGCGACCATAGATTGACTGCCAAAGCAATAGCTGAGGAATTAGGGTTCAAGATCTCAGATAAAAATGTTGTTACCGGAACAGAGCTTGATCAATTGTCGGATGAAGATTTTACAAAGAAGATAGATGGTATTCGAGTTTATGCCAGGGTAGAGCCCCGCCATAAAGTAAGAATTATTGGGGCTTGGCAAAACAAGGGAGAGGTGGTGGCAATGACCGGTGATGGAATAAATGACGCCCCTGCTTTAAAAAAAGCTGATGTTGGAATAGCCTTGGGGTCAGGAACTGATGTTGCCAAAGAAGTTTCCGACCTTATACTTTTGCCTGATTCTTTTGATATTATCGTGGCAGCCATTGAAGAGGGGAGGGCAATTATTGATAATATTAGAAAAACTATTACCCTTTTACTTTCTCAATCTTTTTCGGAAATAATTTTGATTGGGGGTTCCATTATCGGAGGATTACCTTTACCGATCTTACCGGTTCAAATTTTATGGGAAAATTTAATCGAAGGTAGCCCCCAGGGAATTGCTCTAGCTTTTGAGCCAAAGGAAAAAGGAGTGATGGAAAGGTCGCCTGACGATCCAAGAAGCCCGCTTTTAACTAAAGAAATGAAGACAATAGTTTTTGGCTTTGGAGTTATTACTAGTTTTATCCTTCTTGGTTTATTTTTGTGGCTTTATAATGCATGGGGGGAAGAACGCTTGCCAGCAATCAGAACCATAATTTTTGTAGCTTTGGCTGTTGATACCTTCTTTTATGCTTTTTCTTGTAAAAATCTAAGAAAAAATATCTGGCAGATAAACATTTTTTCTAATTTATATTTGATAGGAGCTATACTTGTAAGTTTCTTCTTGCTTTTGATTGCTGTCTACTTGCCCCTCTTTCAGAATTTACTAAAAACCCAATCCTTAAATCTTTTTGAATGGTCTTTAGTTTTAGGACTAGGAATGATAAATTTAATTTTAATCGAAGCTACTAAATGGTATTTTATAACAAAAAGAAAATTAACTTAAGGAGTCATGAATATTTTTATTGTTTTAACAATCTGTTTAATAGTTTCTTTTTCGGCAAAAGAAATCATTAAAAAAATTGGACTTCCTGAAGTAGTAGGCCAAATTTTAGCTGGTTTGATTTTAGGAATACCAATAATAAAAATCTTAATTTTTACTCCTCAAACTTTATCTTCAATAGAATTTTTGAGTAAATTAGGGATTTTATTTTTATTGTTTTTAGCTGGGATTGAAATTGATTTGAAGAGATTAATTAGCAATCTGAAAGATTCTACATTAATTGCTTTGTTTTCTGCCATCCTACCTTTGATTTTAGGTTATCTTTTTCTGAAACTTCTCGGATACGACAATATCACCTCATTGATTTTTGGAATTGCCTTAGCAGTCACTTCAGAGGGAACCAAAGTCAAGGTTTTAATGGATTTGAGAGTTTTAAAGACAAGGCTAGGAGCTATTATGCTGGGAGCTGGTACTATCGATAATATTATTGAAGTTTTAGGATTAGCTTTAGTGATGGGTTTGAGTAAAGGATTAGAATTTCAAAAGATAGCTGTCTTCCCTTTTCAAATTTTGATTTTTGGCATTTTCTGTTATGGATTATTTCACTTGATCACTAAATTTGGCGAGAAAGTGATTAAGAAAATGAATGATATTGAATTTTATATCTCCATTTTGCTTTTAGTTTTTAGCATTGCAGCCATTGCTGAAATTTTCGAAGTAGGTTTTCTAATTGGAGCGATTATTGCTGGTTTTTTGATCCAGCTTTTAATCAGAAAATTACGAATTGAAGAAAAAGGTTTAAAGCAAGAGAAAGAAGCCTTAGAGGGTATAAAATTAATGACCCTAGCCTTTTTGGTCCCCTTCTTTTTTATAAACATTGGATTAAATTTTGACTGGAGCTTAATTAAATTAAGCCCCTGGTTGTTGATCGGAGGAGTATCTATTGCCTTTTTAGGAAAAATTTTGGGAACCATTTTAACCAAACCATTTTCTTCTTTAAATTTGCGACAACTTTATTTGATTGGTTGGGCAATGAATTCAAGGGGGGCGGTAGAGTTAGTAATTGCCTTGATCGCCTTCAATTTGGGTCTAATACCTTTGGAGATTTTCTCGCTTTTGGTAATCATTTCATTAATTACGACCTTAAGTTTTTCGATTTTTCTTCAGTATCAGATTAAGAAAAATCCGGCGATAATGAATTAAGAAAAGATGAAAAAAATTATTTACGCCATATCTATTATTTCTGGAACTATTATTGGAGTGGGTCTTTTTTCTCTGCCTTATATTGCTTCAAAGGTTGGAATTTTGGTGATGTTGGGTTACTTTTTGGCTTTAGGAGCTTTAGTCATTATTTTGCATTTATTTTTTGGTGAACTAACCTTAAATACACCAGATTTTAAAAGACTGCCAGGTTTTGCCAAATTTCATTTGGGAAATTCAGGCGAGAAGATAGCCTATTTTTCAACAATTCTGGGATTATTCGGAGCAATTTTAGCTTATTTAATTGTTGGCGGGCAGTTTTTGGAAAATTTATTATCGCCCTTTTTCGGCGGAGGATCAATCCTTTATACTCTTTTATATTTTGTTGCCGGAGCTATTTTAATTTTCTTTGGAATCAAGGCCGTAGCCCGAATAGAGTTTTGGGGGCTAATTTTGTTTTTTGCCGTTTTAATAGCTATATTTTTCCGCGGTCAGCCTTCTTTGAACTTGGAAAATCTTTTTCCTGCTCCTGATTTGAAGTACTTATTTTTACCTTATGGCGCTATCTTTTTTTCTTTGTGGGGAGCTTCTTTAATTCCTGAAGTAGAAGAAATGTTAGGGGAGAAAAGACATTTACTAAAAAAAATAATCCCTATTGCTATCTTAATTCCCATTTTAGTTTATCTTTTCTTTATCTATTTAATTTTGGGAATTACCGGCCCTCAGACTACTGAATCTGCCCTAACCGGTCTGTGTAATTTCTTGGGCAACAGGATAGTTTCTTTAGGGCTCCTTTTTGGTATTATCGCAACTTTCACTTCTTTTATTGCTCTGGGATTAACCTTAAAGAAAGTTTTTTGGTATGATTTAAAAATCGGAAAAAATCTGGCCTGGGCAATAACTTGTTTTCCTCCTTTCATTCTGTTTTTGATTGGAGTCAAAAATTTTATTTCTGTAATTTCTCTGGTCGGCGGGATAATGTTAGGAATTGATGCTATTTTAATTATTTTGATGTATCAGGCCTTTAAAAAAATGAAACGATTTTCACTCGTTTATTTTTTAACATCTTTTCTCATTTTAATTTTTTCCTTGGGAGTTTTATACGAAATATTTTATTTCATTAAAGGCTAAAATATGACCTTGGACCACCTTTTATATCTGGCAATCTTCGTTGTTTCTTTCTTCTTGCTTTTTTGGTCTGGCACTTTTATCATTAACAGTTTAGCCAGAATAGCAAAATTTTTGGGCTGGAAAGAATTTGTCGTTGCTTTTTTTACAGTAGCCATAGCCTCAACTATCCCTAATTTATCTGTAGGTATAAGTTCGGCTCTCCACGGAATTCCTCAACTTTCCTTTGGCGACGTTCTTGGCGGCAATGTCTTTGATTTAACCGTTACTGTAGCTTTAGTTGTTTTAGTTGCCAAGGGCCTTCTTACTGAAAGTAAATTAGTCCAGACTTCTTCGCTATTTACCATTTTGGTTGCTGTTCTACCCCTTCTTTTAATTTTAGATGGAACATTAAGCAGGGGAGATGGGCTTGTTTTAATTGGATTCTTTTTCATTTATATTATTTGGCTTTTTTCCAAAAAAGAAAGATTTGTCAAAATATACGATGGTCCTCCTTCATCAATTTTCAAAGAATTTAAAACTTTCTTCAAAGATATTGCCAGGATAACTTTGGGGGTAATTTTCTTGCTGATTGGAGCAGAGGGGATTGTAAGATCATCCTTATTTTTTGCTGACAGCTTAAATTTATCAATCCCCTTAATTGGAATTTTAATTGTTGGAATAGGGAACTGTCTGCCAGAAGCTTATTTTGCTATAGCTTCGGCCAGAAAAGGAAGAACCTGGATGGTTTTAGGGAATATAATGGGCTCAATTATTACCCCAGCTACTCTTGTTCTGGGAATTGTTGTTTTAATTCGCCCTATTGAAATTGTTGACTTTTCACCTTTTGCCATTGCCAGATTTTTTCTAATAATATCGGCCTTATTTTTCTTCTTTTTTGTCAGGACTGGTCAAAAAATTACCAAAAAAGAAGCCTTATTCCTGCTGGGGACGTATATTGTCTTTGTGATGGTTGAATTAGTTGTTAAGCACTATTTATAGTTGACAAAAATTACAAAGAGCATAATATAATCCTAGGAGGGATGGTAATTTACAGAAAAGAAGGGGGACAATCCAGATGTCAGATAAGATCGCTCTTACCAAAGAAGAAGTAGTAAAAGAGATGGCCCAAGAAGGGCTCAGTTTTTTAACCAACGGAGAGAATGCCTTGTGCGGTCCTCATTTCCTTCCAATCTTACCAGATGGTTTAGAAGACTGCTTAGGTTCAAAAACTCGCGAACTGATTAAAGGATTAAGAGCTAAAGACTGGACAGTGAAAACACATTTTGCATTTGATGGGCAAGGCGAGCTTGATCCAAGAAGAATAGCAATCTATTCAGGTTGTACGTCCTCAAAGGAGGAGTAGCTTAACTCCTCTTTTTTTTGTTTGACTTCGGGTATATTTTTTGCTAAATTGAATTAATGAATGACCTTCTTTTTGTTTTAATAATAGCTTTAATTGTGGTAGCTGGAGCGGGAGCTTCGATTTTTTTTATTAAAAAAGAAACCAAGACTTTGAAAGAAAAAAAGGAAGATGATTTAGCTTTAGGTATGGTTATGCAAAAAATGGAAATAATCGGAAAAAGATTCGAAGAAGGCTATGGCCAAATGGCCCGGGAGTTAGGCCGGGTTCAAGAAATCGGCCATACAATGAAAGACTTTCAAGACCTTTTACGCTCACCTAAGCTTCGGGGTAATCTTGGCGAGCAGATTCTAAAAGATTTATTAGATCAAATTTTACCCAAAAATAACTTTTCTTTGCAGCATCAATTCCAGGAAGGCCAGATAGTTGATGCTATTGTCAAAACAAAGCAAGGCCTCATTCCCATTGATTCAAAATTTCCAATTGAAACTTTTCGGAAAATGGCCAAAAGCGAAGAAAAAGAAAGAATAGGAAGGGAATTCATTCGCGACATTAAAAAGCATATCGATGGAATTTCCAGAAAATATATTTTACCCCAAGAGGGGACAACAGATTTTGCTCTAATGTATGTGCCGTCTGAACCTGTTTATTATGAAATTACTTTAAATCAGCCAGAATTATTAGATTACGGCTACAACAAAAAAGTTTACTTTGTTTCGCCAAACTCTTTTTATTATTTTTTAAAAATTATTATGATTGGTTTGGAAGGAGCTAAAATTGAAGAGGCTTCAAAGAAAATTTTGGAAGGATTAAAGGCAATTCAGCAAGAATCGGTTAAATTTGGCGATGAATTAGGTGTTTTAACTTCTCATATTGGAAGAGCCAGAGGAGCTTCAGAAAGAGTTCAGTCAAGATACGGAAAATTAGCTGGCAAAATCGATGGCCTAAATTTATTAGAACTACCTGAAGAAAAAAAGAAAATTGAAGGCCCAGAATAATATGTTAGCTGTTATTAAAACCGGGGGCAAGCAATACATTGTTAGCCCTGGAGATAAAATCAAAATTGAGAAATTGAACAAACCCGCCTTAGCTAAAGCTTCGGCGGGCAAGAAAGAAGGTCAAGAGGTAATTTTTGACGAAGTTTTGTTATTACAAAAGGGTAATAAATTAGAAATTGGAACCCCTTTAGTTAAGGGTGCTAAAGTTACAGGAAAAATATTATCTCACGGCAAAGGCAAAAAAATAATTGTTTTCAAATATAAGGCTAAAAAAAGATACAAAAAGAAAAAAGGCCATCGCCAGCCCTTTACTGAAGTCGAGATAACTAAGATAGAAATTTAATTATTTTCTTCCTTCTAAAGCAGACCCCAAAGTATCTTCATCGGCGTATTCTAATTCGCCGCCTACTGGCAAGCCCCGCCCCAAGCGGGTGATTTTTTTTCCAAGAGGTTTTAACTTCCTTTCTAAATATAAAGCTGTAGCTTCGCCTTCTGGGGTAGGATTTGTCGCTATTATAATCTCTTTAAAATTAACCCCAAAGAGATTGAAAGATTCGGGATTCCTTATTCGGTTTTGCAACTCATTTATTCTTATCTTTTCAAGGTCTTTTTTCTGGAGAGTAGAAATAACTCCGCCCAGAATGAAATAAAGGCCCTTATACCTTTTTGTTTTTTCTAATGCTTCCAAATCAGATTCTTTTTCGACAACGCAGAGTAAGGATTTTTCTCTTGAAGGATTGGAACAAATTGAGCAAAGATTTCCTGTTCCCTTGCCCGCCGAAGCTGAAGCTAAGGAGGGTTGAAACTGATTGAAGCAAAAAGAGCAGGATTTAATGTCTTTTTTAAGCTGAGAAATTGAAGAAATCATTTCTTCAATTTCTTTTTGGTCGGCCCTTAATAAATAAAAAACAAAACGGGCAGCAGTTCGCGGCCCAATAGTTGGAAATTTCGAAAACTTCTCAATTAACTTTTGAATTAATGGTGAGTACATTATTCGTCATGATTCTTCATGCCCCTTTTCCAAATTCCTAAAGGTCACTCTTTCTTTATCAAAATAAAGCTCAACTTTACCGACCGGTCCATTTCTGTGTTTTGATACAATAACGTCAGCAATATTTTGTCTTAAGGTTTCCGGACGATAATGATCTTCACGATAAATAAACATAACAACATCAGCATCTTGTTCAATTGAACCACTTTCTCTCAAGTCAGAAAGCCTGGGGATTTGGGGTGATCTTTGTTCCACCGCCCGAGACAATTGAGAAATAGCCAAAATTGGAGTATTCAATTCTCTGGCTAAAGCCTTCAAGGCCCGAGAGATTTCAGTCATTTGCTGAACTGGACTGGCTGCTGGGTTTCTCGGGTCAATCAGTTGAAGATAATCAACGATGACTAATCCCAAGCCTTTAGCTGCCTGCAATCTTCTGGCCATTGCTCTCATTTGCAAAACATTTGAAGTTGCGGCATCATCAATATAGATTGGAGCTTCAGATAAAATCCCCAAAGCTTGCTGAATTCTCAAAAAATCATTATCTTTACCCTCGTTGGAAAGCCTGCCTGTTCTCAGTCTCCATAAATCAACATTAGCTTGAGCTGCAATTAGCCTGTCAACTACTTGATCTTTTGACATTTCCAAAGAAAATATTCCTACTGGAGTTTCCTCGTGAATTGCGGCATGCCGGGCTAAATCCAGGGCTAATGATGATTTTCCAATTGTTGGCCTTGAAGCTAAAACAACAAGATCAGATTTCTGAAGCCCAGAAAGCAAATTATCCAATCCAGCAAAACCAGTGGGTAGACCTCTTGGCCCTCCTTTTCTTTTTGACAATCTATCAATTCTTTCAAAAGCTTCTTCTAAAGCAGCTTTTACTGGCATAAAGTCCTGACTTAAACTTTTTTGAGCGATACTAAAAATTCTTTTTTCGGCTTTATCAAGCAAAACTTCGATATCTTCTGTTTCGTTATAGCCTATCAGTCCGATCTCAAAGCTGGCATCAATCAGATCTCTCAAGGTTCTCTTTCTTTGGATTATCTTGGCATAATTGAGAGCATGAGCCGAAGTAGGGACAGTGTTGATGAGCTCTGTCAAATAGCCATTTCCACCAATAGATTCTAATTGATCTTTTTCCTTGAGACGATTAGAAACAGATAACAAATCAATCGGCTCACTCTTGGTAAAAAGGTCAAGCATGGCTTGGTAGATTTCTTGATGAACCCCTTTATAAAAATCAGTAGATCCTAAAAAATCAACCACCCTAATAATGGCTGATTTGTCGAGCATTAAAGAACCCAAAAGGCATCTTTCAGCTTCAATACTTTGGGGTGGCAATTTTTCAGGTAATTGGTTAGTATTTAAAGAAGTTTCTTCCATCGATTATAATATATCAAAGGGAATAACCCTTGGCAAGTAAACAGTCTTTTAACACAAGAAAACAGATATTCGTATATTCGTAGATATTCGCTGTGTGTAAACAGTGGGTAATTCGTAGGGTTATGAAAGTTGCTCTTATTTCTTATCATTCTTTTTTAAAGCCTGGCGGAGTAAAAAGGCATATTTTCGGCTTGTACCGAGAATTCAAAAAACGGGGAATTACAACTAAAATTATTGTTCCTCGGCGTTCAGGCAGAGAAAACTATGGCAAAGATGTTATTTTACTGGGGACTTCATTTCCATTAAGCTTTAGCGGCAGCGAAGCAGACCTTTGTATTAATTTTAATCCTTTAGCAATTGACTCTTTATTGAAAAAAGAAAAATTTGATGTTTTGCATTTTCACAATTTTGGCTTTCCTTCCAGTTTCCAGATTTTAGAAAGATCACGGGCTTTAAATATCTTAACCTTCCATGCCGATGTTAAAGGAAGTGAATTTCTAAAGATTTTCCCTGTCCCGCTTTACTTTTTAAAAACAGTATTGCCCTGGAAAATTTCTGGCATCATCGCAGTATCAGATTTAGCTTTAGAAATTTTTAAAGATTTCAAAGGTTCCAAAAGAATTATTCCCAACGGAGTCAACTTGGAAGAATTTAGCCCTCAAGGCCCTAAAATAAAAGAGCTGCAGGATGGGAGAATCAACATTTTATTTTTAGGCAGAATTGAAAAAAGAAAAGGTTTAATATATTTGCTAAGAGCTTATAAAATTTTGGAAGCAAAATTCTCTAATTTGAGATTAATTGTAGTTGGCGATGGAAATTTAAGAAAAGAATGCGAGGAATGGGCTAAAGTTAACAAATTAAAAGAAATTCTTTTTAAAGGGGAAGTTCCTTCCAAGATGATTCCTCAATATTATCGTACCGCAAGCATTTTTGTCAGCCCGGCAATAAAGGGTGAAAGTTTCGGAATTGTTCTCTTGGAGGCTATGGCTTCTGGCTTGCCAGTTGTTGCCTTTTCCAATCCAGGCTACAGAGAGGTAATGCAAGGACGGGGAAGAAGATTTTTAGTCCCTCCCAAAGATTACAAGGCTTTAGCTAAGAAAATAGAGATTTTAATTAAAAATAAATCTCTGCGTAAAAATTTAGGAAAATGGGGTCAAAAAGAAGTTCAAAAATACTCTTGGTCAAATATTGCCGACCAAGTTTTAGACTTTTACGATTTTTGTTTAAAAAATAAGAAAAAATAGCTCACCGGGAACTGTTCCCGAGCAGCTTGGCTGCGAACTGTTCTCCGCTCGTCTGTTTTTTGACAAAATGTTCAATAAATTATATAGTAAAAAATTGAAAGCTGGCTAAATAGCCGATAGCTACTTAACAACAAAAGGAGGGCGAGAGGAAATGCCAAGAGCTAAACTTACCCTTTTGCAAGAGCGTCAGGCATATGAGCGTTTGGTGGCAGCCATTTGTGCCGACCAGGAAATCGCTTGTTTCCCTTGTATTAGCCAACAAGGCGGGACTATCTCTTTGAAAGAAGTAGTAGGAAGAGTTTTAGAGACTCTCCCGGATTCCCCTTGCTGGACCAAGAAAAGGCAGATTCGATTAATAGAACTTAGATTTGGGTTGAATGATGGGAAAAGAAGGACTCAACAAGCAGTTGGCCAAACATTTGGTCTAACTCCCGGGAGAATTCATCAGGTTGAAGCCAAGATTTTCCGGAAACTGCGCCAAGCAGACAGACTAAGACTTCTCAGGCCTTTCTTGATTCTTAGCCAAGAAGAGACTGAAAGCCTTGGGCAGAGAGTTAGCGAATTAGAGGCAGAAATTGAATGGTTGCGAGAACGCGACGAGGCACTAAAGAGGCAGGATCAGATATTTCGACAGATATTAATAACTTGGGGTATTCTGCCCGGAGATTTTGAAGAAAAAAAAGCTCTTTGGGAAAGATTGAGAGAAACAGCTGATCAGCATTCGCATCCGCAATATCTTTTGACTCGGACCTACAATGGTCTGGTTCGCAATGGAATAACCTCTTTCTCCCAGTTGAAGAATTTGACAGCTCTTTTTGGCGAAGAAGAGCTGGTCAAAAGAATGAGAAATCTTGGCCAAAAATCTCTTCAATTGATCCACCAAGTTTTAGAAAAGGATGAAAAAGCCCTGAAGGATGCGGTTAACATAACGGTTGCCGCCCTTTCGCCAATTCTTCAAGAGCGAATTAGAGGGGTTCTGGAACAGGCAAGAATAACTTGTTTCTCCCAATTTCAGGCCTTAACAGAAGAAGAAATAAACGAGATTGGATCAAAGATATGTAGAGAAGGCGGCAGATTCCTTCGCCAAATTTTTGAGGCAGTAGAAACCGAAGAGGCACCTTCCTAATGGAAGATGCCTTTTGTTATTCTAAAATCTATAATCTCTTAATCTTCGGCCCTTCCTTGGTATCTTCAACCCACCAGCCTTTTTCTTTAATTTTATTTCTTATTTCATCAGATTTTTTATAGTCTCCTTTTTTTCGATATTTTTCTCTTTCTTTAACTAGTTTCAAGATATTGCTGGGAATTTCCCTTTTTTTAGGTTTTTGCCAAAAGATAAAATTAAATATTTGGTCAGCCCCTTTCAAAAATTCGAGAATATCCTTGGTCTCTTCTTTCGTTATTTTCCCTTTGCTTAAAAGCAAGTTCCCTAAATTAACTAATTTAAAAATTGAAGCTAAGGCTTTTGGCGTGTTAAAATCATCAGCCATAGCTTCTTCAAATCCTCTTTTCGTTCGCAAAATTAAAGGCTCCGTAAGTTTTGATTTTTGCTTTCCGCTTTTTACTTCTTTTAATTTATCTACAAATTCATCAATTCTTTCTAATTCTTTCTCAGTTTGGGAGATGGCTTTTTTGCTGTAATTAATAGGGGAGTGGTAATGGCTTTTTAAAAAGAAAAGCCATAAGACCCGAGGGGAATAATTTTTTAAGAAATCTCCAATTGTAACAAAATTGCCCAAAGACTTTGCCATCTTTCTGCCCTCAACTGTTAAAAAACCAGGATGGAGCCAATATTTAACCATTGGTTTTTTGTTAGAGATAGCTTCCATTTGGGCAATTTCGGCTTCATGATGAGGAAAGATTAGATCTCTACCGCCGCCGTGAAGATCATATTGGGGCCCAAAGTATTTTTCAGTAATGGCTGTGTCTTCAATATGCCAGCCAGGCCTTCCCTTGCCAAAAGGACTCTGCCATTTCGGCTCTCCGACCTTGGCCTGCCCCGTAGCTCCCGCTTTAGCGGGATGGTATGGGGAAAATTTCCATAGACAAAAGTCTCCTTTATTTCTTTTTCCTTTGCTATCATCTATTCTGGAAACAGCATCTTCTGCCTGCAAAACTGTTCGGCGCGATAATTTCCCATAATCTTTAAATTTTTTAATGTCATAATAGATACCATCTTGTATCTTATAAGCTATACCTTTTATCAAAAGCCTTTCTATCTGACTGATGATTTCTTTAATATGTTCTGTTGCCCGAGCATACTTTGTGACGCTATTAATGCCTAAGGCTTTCATATCTTGAAAATAAGCCCTTTCAAAATCTTTGGCTAATTTTTGAGGCAGAATTTTTTTCTCTTTAGCCCGTTTTATAATTTTATCATCAATATCTGTAATATTTTGGAGATAGGAAATCTCAAAATCTTTAGATTTTAAATATCTTACGATTGCATCAAAAACAATATAAGTCCTGGCATGACCTAAATGAGAAAAATCATAAACAGTAGGTCCGCAGACATATAGATTAATCTTAGGCGCCTTTCGGGGCCGAAATATTTCTTTTTTTCTGGATAATGAATTGTAGAATTTAATCATCGATTTTATTTTACCTCGCTCCCATTTTTATGTAAAATGGGGGCGGGTTTTAACACAAAAAATGGCCTTTTAAAAATCTGATTTTTATGATAAAATTAGAAAATGAGAAGGATTGATATTATCGTTGCCTTGGTTATTGGAGAATTGATTGCCTTGCTTAGCTTGGGAATTCTGCGAAATCTTGGGCTTCAAATTGCCTGGTTGTATTGGGTTTGGCCAGTAATTGTTCCCCTCGGCGCTTTATTTGGCCTGACTGTAGCTTATTTTTTAGGCAAGAAATTTCTGATTTTGTGGCAGGCAGCAAAGTTCGTTTTAGTTGGAGCTTTGAACACTTTTGTTGATTTGGGAGTTTTAAATATTTTGATCTTGATAACCGGAATAGCTACAGGCACTTTATACTCTGTCTTCAAGGGAATTTCTTTTATTGTTGCTGTCATCAATAGTTATTTTTGGAACAAACACTGGACATTCAGAAAAAAAGAGTCATCTGATCCTAAAAAAGAGTTTACCCAATTTTTCATTGTCAGTTTAATAGGATTTGGGATAAACGTTGGAGTAGCTTCTCTTGTTGTTAATCTGATCGGTCCCCAATTTGAATTGTCAGAAAATATCTGGGGCAATGTCGGCGCAATTTTAGCAACCCTCTGTGTAATGACCTGGAACTTCTTGGGATATAAATTCATCGTATTTAAATAACTATTTAACACCCGACGTTAAACATCTTTATGGCTAACTTAGTTCTCTATCGAAAATACAGACCTAAGGATTTTTCTGAAGTTATTGGCCAAGAACACGTGGTCAGAACCTTAACCAATGCCATTTCTGCCGGAATGATTTCCCATGCCTATTTGTTTTCTGGTCCGAAGGGTTCAGGAAAGACAACGATAGCTAGGCTTTTTGCCAAGGCAGTAAACTGCGAAGATAGGAAACCTGCCCGCCCTGATGGAGGCGGGGATTATGAGCCGTGCAATAAATGTTCAAACTGCTCAGAAATTAACAGAGGGAAATCAATGGATTTGATTGAAATTGACGCTGCCTCCCATCGGGGAATTGATGAGGTGAGAGAGCTAAGAGACGCTATAAGATTTGTGCCAACAAAGTCTAAGTACAAAGTCTTTATAATCGACGAATCCCATCAGCTAACCCGGGAAGCAGCCAACGCTTTTTTAAAGACCTTAGAAGAACCGCCAGGCCATGCCATCTTTATTTTAGCCACAACCGAAGTCTACAAAATGATTCCAACTATTATTTCTCGTTGCCAAAGATTTGACTTTAGAAGGCTAACCTTGCCGGAAATTTTAAAAAGATTGGAAATACTTTCCAAAAAAGAAAAAGTAAAAATCGAGAAAGAGGCCTTAGAATTAATAGCCTTGAATTCTGGAGGCTCTCTAAGAGACGCTGAAAGCCTTTTGGATCAGGTTATTACTTTTGCCGGCCAAGCTAAAGAAATTAAAAAGGAAGATATTAAAAATCTTCTGGGGATAGCTGACGTTGCCTTGCTTTCGCAATTTTTAGGATTTATTTCCCAAAAACAAGCTCCTCAAGCCATTCAATTTTTACAAGAGAAAACAGAGCAGGGATTGGACATTCAAGAATTTGCCAAGCAATTTGTCAGTTATTTAAGGCAGGGCCTAATTTTAAAAATAAATCCTGATTTGGAAAATCCTATAATTTCTGGACTAAGCCAAGAAGAAAAAGGGAAGCTCCAGTCTCAAATTGCCAATTTCCAAGGAAAAGAAATCCAGAATGTTCTAAATCTATTTTTGGAGGCTGAGAACAAAATGAGATATTCGCCAATACCGCAACTGCCAATCGAATTAGCCATCATCGAATCCTGCGGAATTGAATAAATTTAAATATGAAGCAGGTTTTTACTCTTTGTCTTATATATCAACCTCCAAAAGTTTTACTTGGCATGAAAAAGCGTGGTTTCGGGGCAAAAAGATGGAATGGCTTTGGGGGAAAGGTAGAAAACGGGGAAATAATTGAAGAATCACTGAAAAGAGAGGTGAAAGAAGAGGCGGGAATTACGCCGGAGAACATAGAAAAAGTCGGAGTTATTGATTTTAATTTTCGTGGAAAGCCAGAGATTTTAGAAGTCCATTTTTTTAAAGCGAGTGAATTTATTGGCAAACTTAAAGAAAGCGAAGAGATGAAGCCAAAATGGTTTGATGTTAAAGAAATTCCGTTTAATGAAATGTGGCCTGATGATAAATATTGGCTTCCATTACTTTTAGAGGGGAAAAGATTTAAAGGAGTGTTCCATTTTGACGAATCAGATAATATTTTTCAGCATCAATTAAACGAAGTGAAGCTGATATAAAAATAGAGAAACGTCCGCCTCATCGGCGGATGTGCCGAAGAGGCACATTGCGGGGTCGTGTAATGGCCCGCCTCGCTGAGACGAGTTCAGCTCGTCGAGGCGGGTAGGACACATGTTTACTGTTTACGTTCTCAAAAGTAACATAGTAAGTAAAAGTTATGTCGGAGTAACTGATAATATAGTACGGAGATTGAAAGAACATAATTCTGGAAAGCATTTTTATACAAGGAGATATTTGCCGTGGAAAATTGTACATGAGGAAAAATTTGATAATTTCGTCGATGCAAGATTGAGAGAAAAATTTCTAAAATCAACAGCTGGAAGAAGATTTTTAAAGCGGATATTTAATAAAGTTATTTGAATACTTTGCGGGGTCGTCTAACGGTAGGACAGCGGCCTTTGAAGCCGTCAATCTTGGTTCGAGTCCAAGCCCCGCAGCACTTCGACTCGCTTCCTTCGACTAAGCTCAGGACAAGTCGCTCGCTCAGTGCAAGCCCTTCTAAAAAACTGGGCGAGTCGAAGTGGGCTGAGCTTGCCGAAGCCCATGTATTACGTTTATCTCATCCAATGTCAAAATGGTAGTTTTTACACTGGCGCAACTTCGAACCTAAAAAGAAGATTAGCAGAACACAGAACTAAAAGCGGTGGTTGGCATACAAAACTGTATAGAGGCATTAAACTTCTGCATACAGAAAAATATTCGACAAAAAAAGAGGCGTTAAAGAGAGAGAAACAAATTAAAGGATGGAGAAGGGATAAAAAACTCAATCTTGTTAAATTCGGCAAACCCGTTCTCTGAGCGCGGTCTTGCCCTGAACCTGTTGAAGGGCTAGCCCTGAATCTACTTGTGGTGAATTTATTGAACCATTGAAGGGTTCGAGAGACCGAGAAGCCCATCACTGGGCAGTTTTTATTTTAGCTTGACCTTTTTAAAGAATAGAGCTATTTTAAAGGCAGATAAAACCTATTTATGAGAGAAAAAAGTGGAAAATACTTACTTTTTATACTGATTTCGAGTGGATTATTTATTCTGGCCATTTCCACATCAGCTCATCCTGGAAGAACAGCAGCTGATGGGTGTCATTATTGTAGAACTAATTGTGATTCCTGGGGTGTCCCCTGGAATCAAAGACACTGCCACGGAGGAAGCCAGTATACACCACCACCTACCTATAATCCCCCTGTGTATATTCCTCCACCGACCTCTCAACAGGCCAATCTATTCGAAGTAACAAAGGTGATAGATGGAGATACTATTCAAATAGAAACCGGAGAAAAAGTTCGCTATATTGGTATTGATACACCCGAAACGGTTCACCCCTCGAAACCAGTCGAGTGTTTTGGTAAAGAAGCTACCGCTAAAAACAAGGAGCTGGTAGAAGGAAAAACTGTAAGACTGGAAAAAGACATCTCAGAAACTGATAAATATGGGAGATTATTAAGATATGTTTATGTGGGTGATATTTTCGTAAACCTTGAATTAGTAAAAGAGGGTTATGCTGTTTCTTCTACTTATCCTCCCGATGTTAAATATCAAGATAGGTTCTTAGAGGCTCAACAGGAGGCCAGAGAGAAACAAAAAGGATTATGGATAACATGCAGAGGAGAAGAAATAACGCCGGAAAATGAATCACAGGTACCAAAGAACAGCTTACTGGTTCCAGAAGAACTTACTGCCGAATTAGCAAAAGAGGGCATTAATCCCGCCCTATGGGGATTAATAGGATTGGGGCTTGGAGGTTTCATCGCTTATTTATTTTTAAAAAGAAAAATTAAATAAACCTATGAAAGAAAAAAATAAAGAGTTAATTAATCGCAAATTTTATATTGACAATATATTTAAAAAGAGCCAATCTAAAAATAGAAGTATTTGATTTTGATGAAAGATTTAGTCTGGAAAAATCCGAAGTTAATAATATCCGGCCTTTTGCTTTTTCTGCTCATTGGAGGATTGTTTTTTACTATTATTGATGCTGATGCCGCTGTACGGGTAAAAGGGTATTTCCGAAAAGATGGGACATATGTTGCACCGCATTATCGCTCCAATCCTGACAGTAACCCCCTTAACAATTGGAGCTTCCCTGGAAATGTCAATCCCTATACGGGAAAAGTTGCCCCCGGAAATCCCGATACCTACTTAAAGAACTACTATAAAAAATCAACTCCTTCGCCTTATGTGTCTCCTAAACCAAGTGTTCCTTCAACCCCTATCTATAGTCCGCCTTCTTTGTTAAAACCCGGAACCAACCTAAAGCCCTTTGGAATATTATTGCGATATGGGACGAGAGGAACTTATGTCGAAGACCTTCAGACATTTTTAGTAGCTCGAGGTTCCGATATCTATCCCGAGAGATTAATTACAGGATATTTCGGCCCATTAACTAAGGCTGCCGTAATTCGTTTTCAGGAGAAATATACCGTCGATATTTTATCCCCTTGGGGATTAACCAGAGGAACTGGAATTGTTGGTTCAACCACAAGAGCAAAAATTAATGAGTTATTAAAATTATAAAATAAGTAGAAATAACCCATTGAAACCAAGCCGTCCATCTTTTGAAACAAACAAAAACGCCCATCGCTGGGCAGTTTTTATTTTGGCTTGACTCCTTTAAAAAATGAGCCTATCTTGGAAGTAGGTAATCTATGAAAGAAAAAATTAAAAAGAGTATTTTAGTGGCGGTATTGGCATCACTAAAAAATATTGTATATTTAAATTAGTTATTATCTATTTTATTAATAAAAATATGAGAAAACTTTTTTCAATAGTCCTAATTTCGTCCGTTTTTATAGCTAATTCGGCTATTTTATCTTTGCCTGTTTTGGCTTATGAAAAAAATAGTGTTAATTTTGAGCAGGTTAGGACTGGAATTATATCCGATAATAGCGGAGCCACTTTTAATAAAACAAACCCCTCATCTGAAGAGATTAAAAGTCTCTCCCCTGACTCGTCGATAACCAAAAAAGAAAACTTGTCTGAACCGAAAAAGAAATTAGGCACAGATTTGCTGAAATTAATTGACAATAGCTTTCTATTGCCAAATCAAAATCGTGCTCAGGTAGTATCTCAAATGAAAGCTTTAAAGCAGTTCATTGCAAGGGAAGATTCTGTTAAAACCATAGATAGAAGATTAGCAAATCAAGCGCATAACGATTTGGTTTATGTTTATGTTAGTCTCAAGGCAACAACTCAAACGTCTGTAATTGATTCTGTTGTTTGGAAGGTTACCGATAGAGATGAGAAAAATCATTTAGCGGTTGCTTTAGTTGAGGTGGATAAATTAGAAGCACTTGCATCGTTAAGTGAGGTAAGTTCAATTCGTTCAGTTATGCCGCCAGTTACCCGGAGTGGCTCTGTTGTTACAGAAGGAGATATAATTCACCAAACTGACGATGTTCGGTCTATCTATTCTCAAAGTGGAGCCGGAATAAAAATCGGAGTAATTTCTAATGGTGTTGATAATATCGCTTCATCTCAAAGCACTGGTGATTTGCCAGCGGGAGTAACAGTACTTAGTAATTCTGTGGGTGGAGATGAAGGCACTGCAATGCTAGAAATTATATATGATATGGTTCCTGATACTAGTCTTTATTTTCATGATTCTGGAAACAATGTAATAGCTTTTAATTCAGCAATTGACGATTTAGTTGTTGCGGGCGTTAATGTCATTGTTGACGATATTGGTTGGATACGTGAACCATTTTTTGAAGATGGGACAATAGCCTCGCACGTTGCCTCTGTTTTGACGACCCAAAACATAGTTTATGTTTCAGCAGCTGGTAATGATGGAAGTGCAGGATATGGTAACGGCCATTATCAAGGCGAATATTATAATAATGGTTCAAATTATCATGATTTTAGCAGAGGTTCTGACCCTACCTACAAGAATCTTTATGTAAACGTCTCGCCTGGTAAAGACGTAATAGTGGTTTTGCAATGGAATGATAATTTTGGTTCTTCTGGCAATGATTACGATTTGTATATGGATAATGCAGACGGAAGCGGCCTGTTGGCCAGTAGTGTAATAATCCAAGATGGTGATGATAATCCATTGGAATGGTTTCCTTATACAAACACAACCGGAAGCGCTATTGATACCAGAATATGGGTTAATAATTTTCTCGGTCTGGCTGCAACAAAAACACTAGAATTATTTATTTATCCATCTCCAAGCACATTTGTTTATAGCAACAATTTAACTTCGGTAGATTCTATTTTTGGCCATCCCGCAGTGCCGGGTGTAATTGCAACAGGAGCCATTGCTGCCGATGATCCTGGAAATGATACTATAGAACCTTTTTCTTCGCAGGGTCCTGTAACTATAATTGGCCAAGGACAAAGAGCTAAGCCAGATATAACTGGCATCGATAAAGTGACAGTAACGGGTGTTGGTGGTTTTGGTAGTCCTTTTCCTGGTACAAGCGCTGCTGCCCCACATATCGCTGCTATTGCCGCCCAATTATGGGGACAATATCCTTCGGCAACTGGTAATCAAATCAGAGATCATTTATTAAATTCAGCAGTAGATTTAGGCGCAACCGGAACTGATACTATTTTTGGCTATGGTCGGGCTGACGCATTGCTTGCTTTTCAAGCTGGTCCAACTATTACCTCATTCAATTTTGAAAGTTTAACCCCAACTGTTATAGGTACTATTAATAATACCAATCATACTATTGCTTTGACTGTTCCTTATGGTACTGATGTTACTGCTCTCGTGCCAACCATCGTTATTACTGGAGTATCAGTTAATCCAGCTTCTGGCGTAGATCAGAACTTCACCAACCCGGTAACATATACTGTCACTACTGCGAGCGGTTTAGCTCAAGCCTATATTGCAACCGTAACCGTAGCGGATAATCCAGATATTGCCGCCGTGGCCGCTGACAAAGCTGCTTTAGTAGATGATTCTATTAAAGGAGGAAATCCTGATTTATCAAATATTACAACAGCCCTTACTAATCCATTACCAGCAAGTGGTTCAAATGGTTCAACAATCACCTGGGTATCAGACAGGCCAGGAGTTATCTCAAATGATGGCCAAACAGTAGTAAGGCCGGCATTTGAGCTAGGAAACGATACGGTAACCCTAACAGCCACCTTGACCAAGGGTGTTACATCTGATACAAAAGCATTTACATTAACAGTATTAAAATTACCAGCAAGTACAGTCGCCACAATAACATCTGCAGCTTATACAGTAAGTGCAGGCGGAACAGTTGCTGAAAATATTACCAATGTTCCTTTTGGAACATCAAAAGCTGACTTCTTAGCTGTTTTAACTAAAGACGAAGCTCATCAAACATGGGACGATACTGGAATAACTGATTCAGTAGTAACTGGCAATACATTAATAGTTACAGCTCAGGATGGATTAACAACAGTAACTTATACTGTTACTGTTAATCCTGTTCTTGATACTACTGTTCCAGTAATTGATTCTTTCATTATTCCTGAAACATCTAGCTCTCTTATAGTTCCTATATCCAGCTTTGTAGCTCACGATAATGTTGGCGTAACTGGTTATATGCTTACTGAAACCTCTGACACTCCTTTAGCTAGTGATCCTAGTTGGTTAGCCACAGTCCCAAGTGATTACACTTTTAGCGCTGAAGGGGTTAAAACTCTCTATGCTTGGGCAAAAGATGCTGCTGGCAATATTTCTTTAAGTTTAAATGATTCAGTAACGATAACTCTTCCAGTGGTCAATAATCCGCCATCCTTTGATCCAATTGCCGATCAATTGGTTAATGAAAATGCTCCATTACAAAGTATATCTATTACTAATGTTTCACCGGGTCCGTCGGATGAATCAGGTCAAACAGTAACCATGTCAACAACTTCCAGTGATCCGTCTATTGTTCCAAATCCTGTGGTTTCCGGAAGTGGCGCGACAAGAACATTAACCTACACGCCGGAAGCTAATGTAAATGGAACAGTTACAATTACGGTAATTGCCGATGATGGGCAAGCCGAAAATAATACATATTCCAGAACATTCAGCATTACAATTAATGCGGTGAGCCATGTCGCCACAGTAACAGCCGCAACTTATACAGTAAGTGCTGGTGGAACAGCCAGTGAAACTATTGCAAATGTTCCATTTGGAACATCAAAAGCTACTTTCTTGGCTGCTTTAACTAAAGGAGAATCAAATCAAATTTGGAACGATACTAGCATCGCTGATCCGGTAGTAACCGGCAACACCTTGGTGGTTACGGCTCAAGACGGTTTAACAACAGTGGCTTATACTATTACTGTTAATCCTCCTCCTGATACCACTGCTCCAGTTATTACAGCTCCAGCAGACCAAACCTTTGAAGCAACAGGACCAGAAACTACACCAACATTAGTTGCAGCTACTGCTATAGATAATATTGACCCAAGCCCTGTTATTTCCTACGCACCTCATGTTTTTTTAGTAGGAACAACAATAGTTACTTGGACTGCGACAGATGCTTCTGGTAATAGTTCAACTACAACATCTAATGTAACTATTCAAGACACAACTCCACCAGCAATTGCTTCCCATGATGATGTCACAGTCGAAGCAGATTCATCAATAGGAGCAGTTGTTAATTATGATTTACCAATTGCCACCGATTTAGTTGATGGTTCGGTTGCAGTTATTTGTGTACCTCCTTCTGGAACAGTTTTTCCTTTAGGTGACACATTAATAACTTGTACTTCTACCGATACTCATAGCAATCCAGCAACATCTAACTTTACAGTTCATGTAATTGATACCACAACACCAACAATCACAGCCCCCGCAGATATTAATCAAGAAGCTAATGGAATATTATCTACAGTTGATTTGGGCACAGCAACAGCAACCGATACAATAGATCCTAATCCAATAATAGTTAATGATGCGCCAGCAACCTTTCCACTAGGAACTACGATTGTTACTTGGACTGCGACAGATGCTTCTGGTAATTATGCGAGTGCGACACAAAATGTAGTAATCGTGGATACTATTTTGCCCGTTGTTGATGTAAATACACCTGCCAGTCCGACAAATAATCCTTCGATTACTTTTACGATTACAGATGAAACATTAATAACAACTGAGTGTAAGGTTAACGATGGGGAATTTGCTTCATGCGTTTCGCCATTTGAGCCGACGCTTGATAGCGGCACTTATACTGTAACTGTTCGTGCCACAGACGCTGCAGGTAACATTGGTAGCGGTGTAACAGATTCGTTTATTGTTGATATCAATGCACCGACTATCAATATCACTGGACCAGATGCTATTTCGAATAATATTAATCCGTCTTTTACATTTGACTCTCCAGAGGGAGGAGTAAATTTTGAGTGTAAATTAGATAGCAGCGAATTTATTTCCTGCACTTCGCCAGTTTCATATGAAGGCATTTCTGAGGGATCTCACGAATTTGTAGTGCGTGCTACTGACGAAGCTGGAAATATTGGCATGAAGTCACATAACTTTATTATTGATCTTACACCTCCTATTATTGCTCTACATGATGATATTTTATCAATAGCGACTAGTGCCAGCGGTGCTGTCGTAAACTATACTGCACCTGATGCAACCGATACAGTTGACGGCACTTTTTCTGCAACTTGCTCTCTAGTATCTGGTTCAACTTTTCCACTTGGCACAACCCTTGTAACTTGTAATGCTTCTGATGTAGCAGGAAATGCTGCGACCGAGACGAGTTTTAATATCACAGTAGAAGATGAAACTCCGCCGGTTATTACACTTATAGGTGATGCAACAATTAATCTAGCTATTGGTCAGACTTATACGGAGCTGGGAGCAACTGCTATTGACAATGTAGATGGTGACGTTACTTCTCATATTGTAATTACTGGTTCGGTTGATACCGCAATTGCCGGCACTTATTATATTAACTATAACGTATCCGATGTTGCTGGTAATAATGCAGAGCAAAAAACCCGAACAGTAATTGTTTCTGCATTACAAATTGCGAGCGAAGAAAAAATTAATATCAGCACCAATAACGTAACCATTCAATGGACTACTTCTCATTTGGCAACAAGCAGAGTTTTATACGACACTATATCTCACCCAGATCCTATAACTGGTACTACTCCAAATTACGGTTACGCCAATTCTACAACTGAAGTTATTACCATGGTTACTGATCACTCGGTAATTGTGAGCGGTTTATCAGCTGGAACCACGTATTATATGCGGCCAGTGTCTCATGGTTCTCCGGAAATGCTTGGCAATGAAATCGCAATAACCACCAATGCGCAATCAAGCGGTGGCGGCGGCGGAGGTGGCGGCGGAGGTGGAAGTGGAACAGTCACACCAACAACAACCAAAAAAGGTGATATTAATGGAGACAACAAAGTTGATAAATATGATTTTTCTTTAATGATGGCTAATTGGGGCAAAACAGGAACCAACGGTTCTGATTTGAACAACGACAAAAAAGTTGATAAATATGATTTCGCTCTCCTAATGGCAAATTGGGAGACAGCGTAAATATAAAATATATGAAAAAATATAAAAACAAAATTCTAACCTTAGGTTTCATTGGAATTTTAATTCTTGGTTTTGGGGTTTGGGATAAAGTAGAAGCTGCGGATCCCTCGATCTATATTTCACCCGCACAAGCGGATAAGGAAATAGGAGATATATTCGATGTTACGGTAAGAGTTAATCCAAGCGGGCAAAAAGTTTGTGTAGTAGAGGGTAAGATAAACTTGACTAAATTATCTTGTCAAAAGGTTACCATGGGAAGTGGCATTAGCGTTCAGATTTCGCCTTCTTGTGATAATCTTAATTTCCTTTTGGGAATTCAGGGATGTACTACAGATAAGAAGACATTATTTACGGTAAGCGTGAAAGCAAAAAATGCTGGTTCTGGTGAGGCCAAATTTACAGGTGTTGATATTATCGGAGAAGGTGTTTCGATTTCTTCTACTTCATTAGGTGGTAGTTATACCATAACCTCTTCTTGTTCTTGTGGTCCCTGGGGTTATTGGCAAGATGGATCCTGTGGAGGGGGAAGTTGTTCTTCGACTCAACGACTTCAAACTCGTACACGGTTATGTACACCGTCTGGCTGTGAGACTAAAGACGAATATCGATGTAAAGATGATCCAGGTTGTATTTCACGGCCTCCAGCAGTGGAAACCGAAGAAGAAAAGATTGAAGTCAAAGAAGAGGTTAAAGGAGAAGTTACAGAACAACCAACTCAAGAAGAAGCTGGGGAACCACAGAAAGAAGAAATGAACACTCCTAGAGAAGTTACTATTCCTGAAGTAAAAATACCTCAGGAAAGTCTATTGGCCAGTTTAGCTATGGTTTGGAAAGAGATTACTGGATCAACTTTGTTAATAATTATTACAATTCTGTGTCTAGTAGGTTTGGTTGTGATTGGAGTAAAAAAATGGTGGGCATTTCGAAAAAGTAAGGAAAAATAGTGAGTAGCAGGGTGGGGAACGCCCAAAATGAGACACCAAAAAATACACTTAATTAGTGTCTCATTTGTCTTACTTCGACTTCGTTCAGTACAGGCATTTTAGCTTAAAATAGCCCCGACCGAGACGCGTCGGCGGGGGATACCAAAAATCGCGGAAATTCCCTTTAAAATTTCGGTTCCAGACCGAGATTGCCAGCACCAGTCAGCGCAGTATCGAGGCCGACCGAGAGGCCTCGGGCTTTTTAATTTATCGACAATACTTCAAATTCAGCCCCGGTCCTTTAAGGAAGTGAGGCTTGACAAGGTTTACGGACTTGGCAGAATAGGAGATTAGGAAAGGTCGATAATTACAAATTAAAAAAGAGAAAAAAATATGTTAACAGTAAAACCATTTATCCTTCAAGAAGAAGAGAAACCAGAAGAAGAAAAGGAAAAACCTGAAGAAGAGAAAGAAGAGTAAGGAAAGATTCGCAATTAAAAAGAAACACCCCCATGGGGCTGTTTCTTTTTTTATTCCTTGCTTGATTTTTTAATTAAGATATACTAATAAAACCAAAAGGTTCAGTGAATAATTAGTTAATTTTAAAATTATGGCTACCAGAGTAATTGATTCCAGCGAATTAGAATATTATAAACTTTGCGCTGTAAAGATAAGGAAAATTGCAGAAATATTAGATGACGAAAAGTTATCAGAGAAACAAAAAATAAAAAAGATAGAAGAAATAATTAAAAAATATAGCCCAGAGGAAAAACCATAAGAGAAGGAAGGTGATACTTTCACCCTACTTTTTAAATGTTTGATATTTTTTGTCTACGATTTCTTTGGCCATTTCCATATCTCGGATGGCTTGGGGGGAGAGGTGATATTTTGCCCGGAGATATTGCGGAAGATCGGGAAGTTCATATTCGTCACTATCAACTAAACCCGCTTCTTTTAAAATGGCGACCGGGGGAATATTATAAGTTTTGGAAAGCTTTATTAAAGTTTGGACAGTAATAGTGGAAAAGGTATCTCCGGCTTCGATTTTCGAAAGATAACTAGGAGCTATCTCAGATTTTTTGGCCGCCTCTCTAATAGATAATTCAGCCTCTCCTCTTAGTTGTTTAAAAAAGGTTCCTAGCTTTTCCATTTCGTAAGGAATTGTTGTTCTGCGGGATCTCGGCATAGTTTTATTGACATCTGTGGATAACTTTTTCTCTAATTTTAATTTAACAAACTCTATAATTCTGTCAAGAGACACCTTGTTCTTTAAAAGAAACAAAGATTGGTAAGAACATTATTTTTTTGCTTAATTTTTCAATAATAAGTTAAAAATATCCCCCCCCCCTGAGATTATGTTTCTTTTAAAGAACAAATTGTATATTTTAAATGGCTAACGCATTTGGCTTGACAGTTTTACTTGATAACCCCTTTTGGTGTATAATGATTTAATCTACAAATAATGAGAATTTCAATGAGGATTAAAATTTTTAATTCATTTTACAGAGAGAGAGAGAGAGAGAGAGAGAGAGAGAGAGACGAATTTGCCGCGGGAGTAAACCCTAAGAATTTCGTATTTTGTATTAAAAACAAACCTCTGTTGCTAATTTAGTGATGGAGGTTTTTGTTTTACTAAAGGTCGAAAAATTAATAAAAATTAAAAGGAAAAAATCATATGGCTGTAGAAAAAGCAATAGGTAGCTCTAGTTTAGTGGAGGTAGTTGACCGAATCCTTGACAAGGGTGTGGTTATTGACGCTTGGGTAAGAGTCTCACTGGTTGGTATTGAATTACTGGCAATTGAAGCCAGAGTAGTAGTGGCTTCGGTTGAGACGTGGTTAAAGTACGCAGAAGCCGTTGGTCTTACTGCCACTGCCTAAGAGCTAGACTAATTGTTTAGGGCATCCTTTATATTTAGAAAAGCACTTTAAGTCCTTTTCTAAATCCTTAAAAGATTAAAAATATAAAGCATGCCTTGAATAATCTTTTGAGTGTCAGAATTTGTTCTTAGTTTTGACCAAGATTAAATTCAGTCACTTAAACCCCGTTAGAAATTCTATTTCTAAACGGGGTAAATATAAATCTATGCCTAATAACAACCTTCAAATTGCCAAAGATATCGTTGCCTCTTACGAGGCCCGGATAAAAGTAATTCAGGCAATAGCTGAAGACACTAAAAATTTGCTCGAAGAGTTTAGACAAAAGAGAGAGAGAATGGCTCAGGAATTAAAAGAGGCGCTATCCCAACACGAATCTTTGAGGAAAAAAGATTTTAATATAATGATGGAAGATATTTTAATTGCTCAAAAAACTCGAGAAGAAAATGTAAAACAAATGCTGGCTGATTTTCAAGATGAGGAAATGAAAGTTGTTGAGGGCCTCAGAGAAATGCTTAAAAAAGGAGAAAAATTGCGGCTGAAGGATTTTAAAAAAACTTTGGCAAAAATTAGAGAGGAACAGGAAATTCGCCAAAAAGAGACTCCTAATCAAATTAATGAGGAGCTATCCAGGATGCGATCAGAGGTTCAGGAAATGCTTGAAAACTTCAAAAAAGAACGGGAAAAAGTTGCTTCAGAGTGGAAGAGTTTGGTAACTTTAACGGCTCAAAAAAGAAAACAAAATTAATAAACCCCGTTAGAAATTTGCTGGTGAATAATATAGCGGCACACTAAACGAATAGTTTGTCCCGCTTTGCGGGACTGGGCTATCCGCCCATCGTGTGCCGCCAAGATTAACAAGATTATTCTGAAATTCACAGTAATTAAAGTTTGACGTTGCAAAGTTCTAAACGGGGTAAAGGTCCACAATAAATTTCTTAAAAATATATGGCAAAAAAGAAAAAAGCATCAACCCCGAAGCAAAGCCTTCGGCTTGCTACGGGGCAAGTTAAATACAAAATGATTACTTGTGCTTTTTGTGGAGGCACGGGAAGAGATCCTTTTGGGATTCCATCAAAGTTGTCCAATTGCCAAACCTGCTGGGGCAAGGGTGAGGTGGCTATTGCTGATATTCCTCACGAGACCTGCGGGGCTTGTCAGGGAACTGGAATTTTCGAACATCATCGATTGCCTTGCTCGGTTTGCAAGGGAAAGGGATTAGTTCCAAAAGATAGAAGAGAAGGGCCAAAAGGAATGAGTCCTGACACTGGACTTCCAGAAATCGGAAATTACTAAACTTTAAAACAAAGGTCGAACAAATTAAATTGTTAAATTATTAAATTATTAAAAATATGGCTTACGCACAAGAAATGAAAAATTTAGTAGCTGAAATTAAAACTGACCACAAAGATAGAACGGCCAGAATAGGCGAAATTAAAAGAGAGACTCGCGATATACTGGGTAAAGCCGATGATTATATGAAAGGAGTCGCTGCCGAACTGAAAGAAATGGCCAGAGAACTTAAAGATTTTTTGGCAAAGAGCGAGGACACAAGAAAGAAGGATTTCGATGCAATGATTAAGGCTATTCGAGCGCGAGTAAAGGACATCAAAGGAGATACTGCTGACCTTCTAGTTCAATTTGACAAAGAGATGAAAGAATTAGCCGCTGATTTGAAAGATTTTCTACAAAAGAGTGAAGCTACTAGAATAGCCGATTTTAAGGGAATGATGAAAGATATTAATGCCGACATTGATGCGATAAGAAAAGCTGTTGGAACTATTCTTGCTGATTATAAAGCAGAGAGAAAAGATGCTGCTCGTTATTGGGCTTCTATTCGAGGTAAAAAAGAGGCAGAAGAAGTGCCAGCAGCTCCAAAAAAAAGAGGGAGACCAAAGAAAAGATAAAAAAATTATAATGCGAATACTGCGAATGAAAAGTAATAAATATTCGTAGCATTTGAATAGCATTCGTAGATTTGGATTAAGTGGTATAAACCACAAAAGGTCGAAATTTAAATTTTAAGATTTTAAATTGAAGGAATATGCCTTATTTATTACCAGAAGAGGAACAAGCTATCATTGAGCCTCGGCCAATGGCTGATTTTGTTGAAACACCTTACATTAAGCGTCTAACTCGTCGAGCTTTGAATTATCTTAACGTTGGTATTCCAGTTCATTTCAGGGGCCCGACCGGAACCGGAAAAACTACTTTAGCTTTGCATTTGGCAAGTAAGGTTGGAAGACCGGCAGTCCTTTTGCACGGAGATGATGAATACAAGACTTCAGATTTGGTGGGAGGAGAGCATGGATTCCGTTATCGCTATTTAAGAGATAATTTCATTCACAGCGTCCTTAAAGTAGAACAAGATATGTATAAACGCTGGATGGATAATCGCTTGACCATTGCCTGCCGAGATGGTTTCACTTTGGTTTACGATGAGTTTACCAGATCAAGACCTGAAGCAAATAACATCCTCTTATCAGTTTTACAGGAAAAGATTATGGACTTACCAATGGAAAGAAATGGAGAAGAACATCATTACCTGAAAGTTCATCCTAATTTCTGTGCTATTTTTACTTCTAATCCTGAAGAGTATGCTGGCACCCATAAAGCCCAGGATGCTTTGCGAGATAGGATGGTTACTATAGACCTGGATTATTTTGATCGAAAAACTGAGACAGCAATAACTCAGGCAAAATCCGGCCTTCAAAAAGAAGATGCAGAGAAAATTGTTGATGTGGTAAGAGGGATGAGAAGAAATAATCCTTGCGAATTTCCTCCGACTGTCCGAAGTTGTATTACCCTAGCTAAAGCAGTAGAAATCAATAAAGGAAAAGTCTCGGCAGCTGATCCTGTTTTTCGAGAATTGGCTCAAGATATCTTGGTTTCTCAGACTACTCGAAGTCCCTGGTCGTCAAAACGGAAAGAGATAAAAGAATTGGCTGAAGAATTAGTTAAAAAATATTGCTAACTATGAAAACATCAATAAAAGCCCTTCAAGACATCAGTGGCCTCCATGATTTAAGAACATATACCGGAGCAGTGAAAAAAAGTGGCAAACCGGATCTTCCCACTACGGCTATTTTGGATTTGTATATGCGCAGGAATGAAAAAGATAGATTGGCGAAGGAATTAAAAAAATTAAGAAGAAGAAGAATTCAACTCAAAGGAAGATTGAAAGACGTTGAAAAAGAAATGACAAAGCTTCTGGAGAAGGCTACCAAAACAGCAGTGGAAATGAGAGGGATTCCGGGAAAGAGGGGTAATCCAATCAGAGGTTCGGAGAAAAAGGAAAGATTAGTTTTAGGATATTAAAGATTTAGACATAGAATATGACTACGAATGAACTGAAAGTTTTATCTATTATTTGGGATTGGGGAGGAGAGGCATCGGTTGATATTATTGCTAGAGAAGCTGGCATTAGTTTGGATTATGCAAGGATTTTGTGTGAAAGTTTAAAGAGAGAAGACTGTGTAGATTTTTTGTATTCAAAATTATGCAAGATAAAGAGTAAAGGAAAAATAGCGGTAGCAAGTAAAAAGGGCCAGAATCCCCAAAAAATTGTTATCCCAGAAAGGCCGAGCAGATTCGGCTTAGGCAAAGATAAAAGAGGAAGACTATCAGTAGGATATTAACCCTTCGAATTCCTCAGGGTTATCCTGAGCCTGTCGAAGGATAAAATTATGGCAAAAAATATTAAGAAAAAATTTAAACCAAAGAAGGAAAAGGACATAGCTAAAGAAGAATTAAAAGGTTTGGAAGATTTGCCTTTGGTTGGTGGATTATTTAAGGGCTTAGAGAAATTTATTGATTTGGCAGAGAGAGTTGAGGAAGCAGGAGGAGAAATTAAAAGAAAAGGAGAGATAAAAGGAGATGACGGGAAAATAAAGGGTATTTACGGATTTTCCATAAAAACAGGAATTGGCAACATACCAAAGGTTCAGACTTTTGGCAATATTAGACCAGTAGAGAAGAAAGCTGGCAAAAGAGAAATTAAAATTACTGAAACCAGAGAGCCGATTGTCGATGTTTTCGATGAAAAAGATCATGTATTAATTGTAGCTGAGCTTCCAGGAGTGTTAGAAGAAAGTATTAAATTAGACCTTAAAGGAGATATTTTAATACTGGAAGCTGGGGATGAAAAAAGAAAATATTCCAAAGAAATTTTACTTCCAGCTAAAGTAGATTTTGAGCAAAAGGAGACAAATTTTAAAAACGGGATTCTTGAAATAAAGCTTAAGAAAATCTAAACGTATGCAGGAGTTGGTTTTCAAAGTAGCTGAAGCAGAGTCCAGAGATGTGGGGAGGGCTATTGTTAGAATAGACCCAAAAGATCTTTCAAAAGTTAAAGCCGAGATTGGAGATGTGGTTGAGATTAGAAAATCTGAGAAAGCAAAGGAAAAGGCGGTAGCAAAAATAATGCCAGCCTTTGAAGAAATACGAGGAAAAGGGATTTTACAAATGGATGGAATAATAAGAGAAAATGTTGGCGCGGGATTGGGAGAGAAGGTAAAAATAAAAAAAATTGAAGTAAATTCAGCCTCAACCATAATTCTAAAACCTTTGACTTCTGAAAGCTCTTTTAAAGAAACAGATGCAGAATATTTAGCCCAGATTTTAGATGGGACCCCGGTAGTTAGGGGAAATAAAATTAGGGCAACTTTGTTTGGAACTAAATTTCAGGATTTTGAAGTTGAAGATACCGACCCCAAAGGAGCGGTTTTAATAAATTCCGGAACGGCTATCAAAATCAAAGGCCAAGGGAAAGAAAAAAGAGGAATAGGAATTACCTACGAGGACATCGGCGGACTTAAAAAGGAAATTGGCAAAATCAGAGAAATGATTGAGCTTCCCTTAAAATATCCTGAGGTCTTTGAAAGATTAGGAATTTCGGCCCCAAAGGGAGTGTTGCTCTATGGGCCTCCGGGCTGCGGAAAAACCTTAATTGCTAAAGCCGTTGCCAATGAAACAGATGCTTATTTCACCTCTATTTCCGGGCCGGAAATAATGGGAAAATTTTACGGAGAGTCAGAGGGCAGACTCCGAGAAATCTTTGAAGAAGCTCAGGCAAACACACCCGCTATTCTAGTGATAGATGAAATCGATGCCATTGCTCCCAAAAGAGAAGATATGGGTGGAGAAAAACAGGTAGAGAGAAGAGTGGTGGCCCAACTTCTTGCTCTAATGGATGGTTTAGAAGCGCGTGGAGATTTGGTCGTAATTGGGATCACAAATATTCCAAATACCTTAGATCCCGCCCTGAGAAGACCCGGCCGATTTGATCGAGAGATTTCAATTCCCATTCCTGATAAAAATGGCAGAAAAAAGGTTCTAGAAATTCATACTCGGGGCATGCCCCTAGCCAAAGATGTAGATTTAGAAAAGTTAGCCGAGATTACTCACGGATTTGTTGGAGCAGATTTGGAGGCTTTGGCCAGAGAAGCAGCAATGTCAGCCTTGAGAGAAATTATGCCAGAGATTGAGTTTGAGCAAGAATACATTCCCTACAAAAAACTTTTGGAACTTGAAGTAACAATGGATCATTTCAGAGAGGCACTGAAGGAAGTTGAACCATCGGCTTTAAGAGAAGTATTCACTGAAATTCCCAATGTAAATTGGGAAGATGTTGGAGGGCTAGAGGATGTAAAGCAGATTTTGAAAGAAACCATTGAGTGGCCATTAAAATATGGAAAGCTCTTTGATCATTCAAAAACCAGTCCTCCTAAAGGAATATTGCTTTCAGGACCTCCGGGCACCGGAAAAACTTTATTGGCAAAAGCAGTGGCTTCTCAATGCGGGGTGAATTTTATTTCAGTAAAAGGCCCCCAACTTTTATCAAAGTGGATCGGGGAATCGGAAAAAGGAGTAAGAGAAGTGTTTAAAAAAGCTCGTCAGGCCTCGCCCTGCATTCTACTTTTTGATGAAATTGAAAGTTTGGTTCCAAATAGAAACATTGAAGATTCTTCAGGAGTGAGCCAAAGAGTGGTTGGGCAATTTCTCTCAGAAATGGATGGATTAGAGGAATTAAAAGGAGTGGTGGTGATTGGGACAACTAATAGGTTGGATTTAGTTGATCCCGCCCTTTTACGAGCCGGGAGGTTCGATTTCCTTTTAAAGTTTCCAAAACCCGATGAGAAAACAAGGGAGGAGATATCTAAAATTCATACTCGAGGTAAACCCCTAGCCGAAGATGTAGATTTTAAAGCCCTAGGCAAAGAAACAGAAGGGCTTACCGGAGCTGATATAGAAACTATTTGCAAAAAAGCTTCACTGTTGGCAATTAGGGAATTTGTTGAACTCGGTAGCAACCCTACCTTAAAGGATTACAAACCCAGCACCAGAGCGAAGCTCGGTGCTGGACTAGTCCCGCACCGAAACAAAGTTTCTGGCGCGGGGAAATTTAAAATTACTGCTAAACATTTTAAAATGGCAATGGAAAAATGACTGAACCATCAATAGAAAATTTGAAGGCAGCGGCAGAAGAATTGAAAAAGACGGGAGTGAGGGAATTGAGAAAAGAAAATCTGATAGAAAACGAAAAAACTCCTAATCCGGAGATAAGTATAATTGAACGCCTCGCTCCTCAAAAAGGAGAAATGAAAATTGCTGAAACTGCTTTATCAGATTTAATTCAAGAAAAAATGAAACTAGAAAAAATCCTTCAAGAATTGAACAATTTAAAATCAAAAATTTGTCAGAGAATTGGATTAATAAAAACAATAGAGAGAAGGAAGAATGAGTTAAATCAGCAATTGGCTTCCGTAAGGAAAGAAAATGATTTTTCAGGTCAAATTAAAAAAAGGTTTGAAAACTTAAAAGAAAATATTAAATAAATGGGCAGCGAATTGCAAGTCTTAAAAAAAATTTGGGAAAATGAAAGGGAAACTTCAGTCAAATTAATCTCTGACCAAACTGGACTTGGATTAGATTACGTTCGTTACCTTTGTAATTGTTTGATTAAGAGGGGGCAAGTTAAGCCGGTTAGAAAGAAACCCGGTTGGTACAGAATTACTGCCAAGGGGAAAAAGAAGCTGAAATTATTGGGAATATTTAAGCCCAAAATTTTGAAAGAAGACAAAGGGATAAGAAAAGTAATTTTGCCCTGGCCTAAGGAATTGTTAAAAATGAGGCTGCCAAAAGGCAAAGAAATTCCGGCTGAAGAAAAGAAATTGAGATTGGGAAAAATGGTTGAAAAAACAATATCCTTTTTAAGAGCCTCAACTTTTCCCACTAAACCCCCACATCAAAAATTTAGTGGTGGAAGTAAAGGTCGAAAAAAAAGAAAAAGAGGAAAAAGAAAAAAATATGTCAAAAGATGAAAAATTAAATCCAGCTGAGGCGGGGAAGGGCTTAGACATCGGCACAGCCTTTATTTATTGTGCTCAAAAAATTGGTCCAACAATAACTTTCAGAATTCAAAGGGATGCTTTTTTTGATATAGAATACTCTGAATTTACTCGGGGGATATTGGAAAAGAGCGATGTGAAATATGTTTTGAGCAACGGTAAAATTTATGTCGTTGGGGACGATGCCATAAAGTTTGCCAATGCCTTTGGCAGGAACTTGAGAAGACCGATGAGAAGCGGAGTCATTAGCCCGCGGGAAGAGGAGGCCCTGCCAGTTTTAGAAGTGATAATAAAGAGCGTTTTGGGAGAACCTTCCGAGAAAGAAGAGCTTTGTTATTATTCAGTTCCTGGCACTCCTGTAGATGCTGATTTCGATACCATTTACCACCAAAGTTTAATTAAGGGATTTTTGGAGAAATGGGGATATAGGCCAAAGCCAATAAATGAAGGGCTAGCTACAGTTTTCTCTGAATTGACTGAGGATAATTTCACAGGAATGGGAATATCTTTCGGTGGCGGGATGACAAATGTTTGCCTGGCTATAATGGGTATGCCAGCAATCTCTTTCAGTATTGCCAGGGCTGGAGATTGGATTGATGAAGAGGCGGCAAAAGTTACAAATCAATCTGTAAGTAAAATTACTACTTTTAAAGAAACTTTCTTTAATTTGAAAAAACCTGAAGCCAGCATGAATAGAACAGAACAGACCCTTCTCATTTATTACAATCACCTCATTGAATATGTTTTAGAGCAAATTAAAAAAGAGCTTGTGAAAAATCCTCCCCAGTTAGAAGCACCTCTTCTAATAGTTATCTCTGGAGGAACAGCAAAATCCTCAGGATTTATAGAAAGATTCAGAGAAATGCTGGGAAAAGCTGATTTTCCTTTACCAGTCAAAGAAGTAAGGTTGGCTCCCCATCCTCTTTACTCTACAGCGAAAGGAGCATTAATTGCAGCCATTGCCGACAAAGAGAAGAATATTTAATTATGGAAAATGAGGGAAAATATATTTATTGCACAATACAAACCAGTCGCTTCGCTCCTTGTAATTCCTCCGGAATTAAGAAAGAAAATAGAAATCAAAGATTTGGGTTTTTGGGCATAAATAACCGAGAAGTGACCCCTTTGTCTTATAAAGATATTTCAGCCGTGGTTTCTCCTACTCCCATCATTAACTTTGATCGTTTAGATAAAAAAGAGCTGGTAAGATATGTTGCCAGCCACCAGGAAGTGAATGAAAAAATAATGAAGGATTATGACCTTGTTCCTATGGCATTTGGGATTATTGCCCCAAGCGTTGATGAAGTGTTGCGTATTTTAGAGAAAGCCTATCTTCAATTCAAAACAGCTTTAAAGAAAATAGAAGGCAAGGTTGAATTCGTAGTTCAAGTTTGGTGGGATCAAAAAAAGCTCATTGAAGAATTATTCAACACCAACCCAAAAATTCAGGAATTAAAAAAGGAAACATCTTCAAAGAAAGGTATTTTGGCTCTGCCAATCAAGCTGAAGTTAAAAAAGCTACTAGAGGAAACAGCGGAAGCTCAGAGACAAGTTTATATCAAAGATATTCAAACTTTCTTAAATAGTTGCTCTCATGGCTTTACATCAAACAAGTTAATTGAAGAGGATATGATAGCCAACTTTTCTTTCTTAATAGAGAAAGCAAAAGAGTCCGAGCTTGATAAAAAAATGCAGGAACTTGGCAAGAAATATGAAGGAAACCTAAGGTTCAAATATATTGGTCCGATGCCTCCTCATAGTTTTGTAAATATTAATCTTAGCTTAGGTAATTTTGAATTAGTAAATGAAGCAAGAAAACTGCTGGGGTTAGGAGAAGAAGCTATCTTTGAGGAAATTAAAAAGGCTTATCATATACTCTCTCATCAGTATCATCCGGATAAACACCAAGGCGATCCAGAGAAAGAAAAGCAGATGAAAAAGATTAACGAGGCTTATCGTATTTTGGAAAGTTACTGTCAGAGTTGTAATGAGTTCACAGGAAAAGCTGAGGTTCAAAGCTACTCTTTCAAAGAAGAAGACGTTAAAAATTCACTAATGATTCGCTAAATATTTATGATTTTCGGTCTTATTTTATTAATTATTGGGGTCGTGTTTTTACTTCAAAACCTCGGGTATATTTCCGAGGGTGCCTGGAGTATTATCTGGCCGGCAATTTTAATAGTGATAGGTTTAGGCATAATCCTCAAAAGAAAGGGTGAAGGATTTTTCTGGGAAGAGAGATTTGGTTGGAGAAAAAAGGAGATTAAAAAAGAAGAATAAATTAAAGGTCGAACTCCTTAATAATGTTAGTTAATTATAAAGCAAAATATGAATGCTAAATTTGATCTTGTCACCATTGGACATTGGGCCCTAATCGGGGGTTTAATATTAGCGGTCTTGTCTGGTTTTGTCGTCATCCCATATTTACCAGTTATTCTTTTTGTTCTTGGTCTAATTGTCGGTTTTCTTAATGTAGCAGAAAAAGAAAGTACTCCTTTTCTGGTAGCAGTGATTACTTTACTTCTTATCGGTATTGCTGGTTTGCAGTTTGGAAAATTAGCACCAGTAGTTGTCCCGGTTTTGGAAAATTTCATTGCTTTTGTAGCAGCTGCCGGTCTTGTCGTGGCCTTAAAACAAGTTATTGTTTTGGCTAAACCAACTTCCTAAGAAAGAATAAGATCAGAAGGCAAATAGTCGACCCCAGGATTAACCACTTTTGTGGTTGATCCTGAAAGGAATCTTAATACCGGGTTTCTTTTAGGGTTAGTCACCCATTTAAAAATGGAACAAGGAAAACCCCAAACTAGAGCAAGCTCAGTTCCCCAGAAGGAGAGTGAAACTCCCTTCGGGGCGCAGCAGGGCAAGTATCTTTACTGTGTTATTAAAGAAAAGAGTCCCCAAAAATTCAATATTTTAGGACAAGAAGGAAAAGAAGTTTATACGATCAATAAAGGGAATTTGGCAATTGTGGTGAGCGATACATCAAAAGAGGAATATTCATTTATCAAAGAGCATTTGACTTGCCATCAAAGAGTTATTGAGGAAGTGATGAGAGAAGGATATGATGTTTTGCCGGCTCGTTTCGGGACAGTGGCAGAGAGCGAAGAGGATATAAGAGAAAAAATATTAAAAGCAAAAAGAAAAGAACTTTTAGAAACATTTCCAATAGTGGAGGGAAGAGTAGAATTAGGTCTTAGGGCGTTGTGGAAAGATATGCCAAATATTTTTCAAGAGATAGTTACAGAAAATCGAGAAATTCAAATAGCAAAAAAGGAGGCCCAAAGAAATCCACATCAATTTAAAGTTGCTGGAGTAGGCGAATTAGTACAAAAAGCACTCGATGCCAAAAGAGAAAGAGAAGCCCAAAAGATTCTTAGCTCTTTAAAAGAGTTAGGAGTAGATTTTAAAGAAAGGGAACTTCTGAGGAATAGAGACACTATGAAAGATTCAATGATTTTAAGCAGTGCTTTCCTGGTGCCAAAAAAAAATGAAAAAGAATTTGATAAAACGGTGCGAGCTCTTATTAAAAAACATGATAAAAGAATTAAATTTATTTACATGGGCCCCATTCCCCCTTTTAATTTCGTTGAATTGCACCTAATCGTATCCTAAATTATGGCATTTTTAATAGACGATATATTATTATTTCCGATTAAAGGTGTCGTTTGGATAGCTGAAAAAGTCAGGGATATAGCCTTGGAAGAGTTAGAAGATACTCCTAAAAAACTCCAGAGAGAACTTCTTGATTTACAGATGGCTTTAGAGGCAGAACAAATCACGGAAGCCGAATATAAGAAAAAAGAAGCCGAAATTTTATCTCGATTAGAGGTTTTAAAAAAAACTACAACCCACCCGCCGCATCCTCCCGCCAAGGGCGGGTCCCTAAAAAAGTAAATAAATTTTAAACGCAAGGTCGAACAAAATATAAATCAAAAAGTTAAAAGTCCATAATTTTATGGAACCAAAAGAACTTATAGAAAAGGCAAGAAAACAATTAGCTGATTTAACCGGTTTTAAAGAACCGGCCGGAGTTGGATTAAAAAAAGAAAAAGAGGGGTGGGTGGTGACTTGTGAGATTGTTGAAAAAAAATCTATTCCCGATGGAATGGATATTTTGGGAACTTATGAAATTCATGTAGATGAGAAGGGAAACCTGGTTAATTATAAAAGAAAAGAACTGCGAAAAAGAATGGATACAGCAATTAGCAGGGAGGAGTAAAATAGCATTTTTCAAGAAATTAAAAATATGAAGGGCTTATATCTCTATTGTATTAGGGAGAAAACTAATTCTCAATTTTCTGGGCAAGGTATAGACGGAGGTAAAATTTGGACTTTGCCTTATCAGGATTTGGAAGCAGTGGTCAGTGAGGTTTCTTTAGAAGAATTTGATTCTGAGGAAATTCAAAAAAAAGCCAGAGAAGATCTAGGATGGATAAAGAGAAAAGCCCAAACTCATGAAAAAGTGATGGAAGAAGCGATGGAACTTCAATCTCCCCCTTTTCCTCTGGGAGGAAATCCCTTGAAAAATAAAGAACTAAAGGCTGTAATCCCAATGAAATTTGGCCTTATTTTCAAGGCTAAGGAAAAATTAGAAGAAACCTTTAAGAAACATTACCCCCAATTTAAAGAAAATTTGAAGAATTTAGCCGGGAAACAAGAATGGGCAGTTAAAGTATACTTAAATCGTAAAATTTTTGAAAAAGAACTAAAGAAAGTAAGTATAGTGGCCCAGGAAAAAGAAAAAGAAATAGCTCGGCTTCCTGAAGGAACAGCTTATTTTATGCAAAAACAGATAGATGAAGCTGTGTTGAAAGAAGCGGAGAAAGCCTTGGAGAGTTACACTGTAAGTTTTTTCGAAAATTTAATAAAATATGCGGCGGCGGGAACCAAAGGTAAAATTTTAGAAAAAGAACTAACCGGCAAGTCTCTCCCTATGGCCCTGAATATGATTTTCCTTGTCTCCGAAGAAAAATTAGAAGATTTTGTAAAAGAAATTAATACATTGAATCAAAAATATAAGCCTAAGGGTTTTAATTTCGAGTATAGTGGCCCTTGGCCACCTTACAACTTTATTTAATTTACTTGTAGTGAGTTTATCGCCCTTCGAGTACCTCAGGGCGACCCTGAGTATATCGAATGGGTCGAACTATGGCAAAACACCCATCAATCAAAACCCCAGAGACCGATATAAAAAGTCCCACTAGAGTGGATCCCAAAAAAGAAAAAGTGACTCTTATTGATGCTTTGGATAAAGTTCTTGAAAAAGGCGCAGTAATAAATGGAGATGTGGCAATAAGGGTAGCCGATGTAGATCTGATATATTTAGGATTAAGAGTTCTTTTGACTTCTATTTCCAAAGCAGAAGAAATGTCCGGGAAAAGTTTTTCTAATCCCAAAAGAGAGCCGACCAAGGAAGAATTAGAATATTTGGCAAAATTAGAACGGGAAATAAAGCGAGCGGAAGCTAACATTCCAAGACTCATTGATGCTCAAAGTCCTAAAAAAGCAGAACAGGGGATAGCGAAATTAGTTTTGACTCTCGTTGAGCTTCTCAGAAGATTAATGGAAAGAGAAGTAATGCGTCGAATGGCTCGAGGTTCTCTTTCTAATATAGAAATTCAAAAATTGGGAATGACTTTTAAGGCCCTGGAAAAGAAAATGCAGGAACTCAAAATAGTTTTTGGGATTGAAGATGAAGAGTTAAATTTAGATCTGGGGCCGTTAGGTAATTTAATGTAATTAATTAATAAATCTATGGCACAACAAATTGCTCATGGCATAGAAGCAACAAACTTAGCTGACATTTTAGAGCGGGTTTTAGACAAAGGAATAGTTATTGCCGGTGATATTCAGATTAAACTGGCTGATGTTGAATTGCTAACGATTAAGATTAGGTTAATGATTGCTTCGGTAGATAAAGCTAAAGAAATGGGAATTAACTGGTGGGAAACTGATTCTTATTTGAGTAGTCAGGCACGAGAGATAGAGGCAGAGAAAGAGAGAGACGAATTAAAGAAAAGACTCGAAAAACTAGAAGGCAAAATAGAAGAAAAACCAAAACCTAAAACCGAATAAAATAAGGTCGACCCACGCACCAGAATAAATTCGGTGCGGGGTAAAATTTTAAATAAATATTAATTAATAAATTAATTTTATTTTTATGGCTGTAACTACAGATAAAACCAAAGCCAAAGCCAGAGAAGAATTGTTAGAGATGGCAAAAGCTTGGGAGAAAGAAGGAAAAATCCAGCATGCTATTGAGGCCTATGAGAGAGTAATAGGGATCGACATAGAGAGCCAAGAAGCAGATAAAGCCAGAGATGCTCTTCTTGAGATAGCCAGAAGATTTGATAAGGAAGGAAAGAAACATTCGGCCTATTATCTTTATCAGAAAATAGGCTATGGGAAAGAGGGACTGTCTAAGAGGGCTGTTTAACAGTATTAAAAAATTTAAGTCTAAAATAAGGCCTAAATTCTTTTTGTCTCAGATTTTATTAGTAATACTTTGTATTTACATAATAAAAATGCCTATTCAAGTAAAAACAATGAGGGATATTTGGGATAGATCAAAGAAGAAAAAAGAAATGAAAAAATACAAAATTTTTCCTTTGGAGATTGGAAAATATTATCTTGAGTATTTAGCCAGAAAGAAAGCATTTTTAAACACGAAAGACGAAATCGTTAACGCTTTTGCTGAATACGAAAAGAAATTAGGAGAAGCAGGTTTCTCCAAGATTTAGTAAAAAAAATATGCCAAAAGAGAAAAATTTAATTAAAGCAGCTAAACCTCGGATTCAGAAAACAAATATTAAAAGACGAAGAAAAAAGAAACCAGAGATTGAATTTAAATTAATTAGGAAGCTTTTAATTCCAATTATTATTCTATTGGCTATTCTTTTATTATTTGAATCAACTCAAATTTTTTTACAATTCAAAAATTTTAAAAAAGAAACTATTGTTCAGCGTCCAGTATATATGGTGGAGGGACAGCCAATTGATATCGATGCCTATTTAAGGGAGTATTTTGTTAATACAATTCCTAAAAAGACAATGTATGTAACAGTTTCTGCTTATTCAAGCACAAAGGACCAAACCGATGGGAATCCTTATCTAACCGGCCTCGGCACCCCGGTCCGTGATGGTATAGTGGCAGCAAATTTTTTACCAATAGGTACGGTGGTTCGCTTTCCGGATAAGTTTGGAGAAAAAATTTTTGTGGTAGAAGATCGAATGCACGAAAAATACGGCCTCCAGGTCGATATTTGGATATCTAATCAGGAAGAAGCAAAAAAATTTGGTATTCAGTATTTAAAAATGGAGATTTTTTAGAGATCACTCAAAGAAAAAATTAATTTTACATTTAATTAAATGGCTAAAAAGATTAAAAAACTAAAGAAGAAAAGAAAACTTCCGAAGAGGTTTAAAAAAGTAGTAAAAAAACCTCGAAAAATTTTGGTTAAAAAGACTACAACCCGCCCACTGCGTCCTCCCGCCAAAAGGCGGGCCCCTATTAAACCTTTAAAGCGGGCTAAACGAGCTAAATTAAAAAAACCATCTAAGCCAGCTGAACTCTTGGTTAAGAAAGCTAAACCCGTTAAACAGGTAAAACCTCAAAAGCCTAAATTAGTTAAACCAATGGAACTTCCAGTTTCCAAGACTAAAATAAAGGTAATTGGTATTGGTGGGGGAGGAAGCTCAATTATCTCAGAAATGGCCCCAAAGATTAAGAAAGCAAATTTTGTTGCAGCCAATACTGATCTTCAGGCTCTTAAAGAAGTAGGCAAGAGAGCAATTCATTTTCAATTCGGGCAAAGATTAACCCAAGGTTTGGGAACTGGGATGAATCCAGAATTAGGTGAGCAGGCTGCCCAAGATGCGAAAGAAAAAATAAAAAAAATTATTGAAGGACAAGACCTTTGTATTTTAGTTTCCTGCCTTGGCGGGGGGACGGGGAGCGGAGCCGCCCCAGTTTTTGCTAAAATCTCAAAGAAGTTAGGCAATATTACCTTTGGAATTTTCACTTTACCTTTCGAATTTGAAGGAAAAAAGAGAATGGAGATTGCGAAAACTTCTTTAGAAAAACTGACCCCAAATGTAAATGCTTTAGTTCTTATTCCTAACCAAAAGATTTTCCAAATTATTGATACAAAAACTCCTTTAAAAGAAGCTTTCTCAACGATAAACAAAATGTTAGCTGGAAGTCTGGAGGGTTTGATTGAACTTATTTATTCATCCGGTTTAATTAATATTGATTTTGCTGATTTAAAATCAATTTTAGGAGGAAAAGAAAAATTAACTTTTCTTAACACCATTGAAACGAAAACGCCTACTGAGATTGAGGAAATAGCAAAAAAGATTCTTTCTAATCCTCTCTATTCCTACTCTGCTCAGGGAGCTAAAGGAATTTTATTTAACATCACCGGCGGAGAGAATCTTAGTCTGGATGAAGTTAAACAAATAGGTTCGACTATTTCCAATTTAGCTAACCCTCAAGCTAAAGTTATTTTTGGAGTTACTCAAAACGAAAAACACAAAGATAAAATTAAAATAACCCTTTTAGCTACTGGTTGTAGAGAAGAAAAAAAAGAAAAACCCTTAGAGAAATCAAAAAGTCTAAAAACTCCAAAACCTAAGCGGAAAAGCTTCATCAAAGAAAAACCTGAGGAACTAAAAATAAAAGAACTAAAAAAACCAGAATTCGAGGAAAAAATAGAAATTAAAGTTCGGCGAAATGCCCTCGATGTAAAAGAAGCTGCTCAAGAAGCTGTTCAAAAGGAAGAAAAGAAAATCTTGGCCAAGGAAAGAAAATGGGAGACTCCGGCCTTTTTCCGCCGCAAACCAGTCAAATGAACAGAAAGTTTAAAAAGTGACATTTTTAAAATCAGCAGTGGCAATAACCTCAAGCCAGCACCAGTCAGCGCAGTATCGAGGCCGACCGAAGGGGGTTCGAGTCCTGCCGCCGGAGCAGGCTAGTGAGCCTTTCGGATGACCGAAAGGCCTCATATTTTTAGAGGTTCGAGAAAATAAATCCCCATACCCATCTAGGACACCGAACTTTGTTCGGAATAGAAGAATCGCCAAAAGGCGATTTTTTAATAGAATGGTAGAGAAACACGATAATCAGTTTTTAATTAGGAATCTGTCGTTTGCCCTAAGGTTTTATTGGGGGTTTTCTTGTGGTATAATTAAATATTATGGAAAACATTCCATTACAAGAAACAGTGCCGGCAACTCCAAAAAAGAAGGGCTCGTTTAAGCGTAAGATATATTTAATTCTATTCATTGTTTTGGTTGGAGCTGCTCTCTATGGATATTATTGGTTTCGTACAACACAGCAACTGCGCCTAGAGGCGCAGGACGCCATTGAAAAAGCGGTTAAATACGATACGCTACAGACCGCAATTCAAGCCGAACGGAATCGTTGCGAAAAATTTATTTCTCAGGAAGAGGGAGATTTTGGGAGTTTTGAATACTGTAAGAAATTTATTCAATGGGCAAATAATCAGAACCTGTTGGTTGAATAAAATATGGAAAAAGAAGAAGAAAAATCTTTAACAGAATCAATCTTCGATTTAAAAAAACTCATTAAAGGACTCCACTCTTTGAAAACTCTTCAAATAATTGAAGATACAAAGAGATTCTTTTTGTATAGTTTTTTATCGGGAGTAGTCAGAGGAGTAGGGTTCACTATCGGTGTTACTGTTGTTGCTGCTTTAATATTTTGGATATTATCAAAGTTAACCATTGTCCCGCTTTTAGGTAATTGGATTATTGATTTACTCGACTATATTCAGCAGGCTAAATTTCGTGCATTCTAATTTTGTCTCTTCTAAAAAAGCGGGCTGGTCTTTATACCCAGCCCGTTTTTTTTTCTTTACTTTTAAAAATTTTTACTCTTTTATTGAATCAAGAACCTTTTTAGCACCTTCGACACCTTCTGAGAGGGAGTCCTCAACTGCGTCAGCAGCCTCACCGCCAATTTCTTTTGCTGCATCGATTGCTGCCATTACAGCTTCCTTTGTTGCCCCGATTGTATCGCCACCAACCTTACCAACAGCTTCAATAGAACCTTTTACTGCTTCGACTGCAGCATCTCCAATATTTAAACCTAATTCTTTAGCGCTATGGATTGCTTGGCCAACAGCTCCTCGAACAGCTTCGTCTTGTTTTACACCAGACTCCATAACACCCTGAACGGTTCCACTAACAATGCCTTTTAACGCTTTTATAACTGAAGCTCCAACCTCAGAGACACCTGAAATTGCTCCTTGAACGATGGAGGCAGGAACCTTGATACCTGCTGTAACAAATTCACTAGTATCTTTTAGAGTATTGACTGTTACGTCTTTTACCACATTTACCACAGTGCTTCCTACGTCTCCAACCCCCTTTAATCCACCTGTAACCCCGCCTTTTACGCCGTTAACTAAACGTGAAATTAAAGAAAATACCATAATAAATATATTTTTTGATTAATAATTAAGTAATAAGCGACCTTTTGGGTGTATATATATTTTACCAAAGCAGCTAGACATTGGTCAAGCTCAGCTTTTTTACGCTTTTTACGCTGAACTTATTTATTGTACTTGTTCCTTATTTCTTAAAAGGGTAAAAGATATTAATGGCAGATGAAAATTTTAAAATAATAAGAAAAATTAGCTGTTCTAAAATTATCCACGACTCCCGCCCGAAATGAGACACAAAAATATACTCTTAAATAATGTTTCATTTGTCTTACTTCGGCTTCGCTCAGTACAGGCATTTTAGCTTCAAAACACCCCGACCGAGACGCGTTATTTACGAATTCTAAAATCGCCAAGAAGGCGGTTTTTTGATATTCAAAACTTGACAAATTCAAAGTATAGGTGTATAATAAGGGTAAAAGAAAGAAACGATTCCACGGAAATTTGGCTTTGCCAATCCGTGGGCTCCGAGTAATCTTGGAGTAGTGAGTAGAAAGGAAAACAACGATGAGTTTTTTTACAGATAGATTGGAGGAAGACATGAGCCTTGAGCGTGCTGAACGCGACTGGTGCCTCAAGATGGCCCGTTCAGGCCTCAAGTCGGCCCGGGACCAAAAGGACTACCTCGACGTGGGTGATTACGTTGAGGATCTCCGGTACTGGACGGGGAGTGGAGGTTTTACCCTCGCCGATCTCGGTACCACCGAAGAGGAGCTGGAACAGCTGGTGCAGACCGGCTACGAATCGGAGGCGCGCACGTGCCTCGAGCTGGCTCAGGGCATGTACGGGTGCTCTCGCTTACACCTGTATGCGCGAGCAGTGAGGAATATCGGCCAATGCTTTCTCAAGGAGCCGAGATTCCACTGGTTCAAATTGTTCCTCGCAACCGTCTTCTGCCTTCGGCCGCGTTACACCCGCCAGCACTACACCGCTCTCACGCGGGAGTACCTGGCAAAGGCCAATCTCTCTCCGTCGGACATCGGTACCGACGAAGCAGAGCTGGTCCGGCTCGGAAGCTGATACTTAAGGAGCGTGCCAGCGCTTCGACAACGAGACCACACACCTGGCTACAGTGTGGTCTCCTTATATTTCTACCTATCTTTTAGATGGATTTTTGTTTAAATAAATAGTGAGTAGCAGGGCGGGGAACGCCCAAAATGAGACACCCCACTGTTCCATTCGGAACACCCCTATTCTGTGTCCCATTTGTTCCATTTTAGCTTCAAAAGCCCCGACCGAGACGGGTCAGCGGGACACGCCTCAAACCCCCTAATTTCTCCTTAAAACCTTGGTTCCCGCCCAAAATATTTTGGGCGAGGCTCGCCCAGTATAACTGGGCGGCTAGACCGAGGTTGCCAGCACCAGTCAGCGCAGTATCGAGGCCGACCGAGAGGCCTATTTTGCTAGAGTTTTTGAAACGGGTCCGGGACGCCCTAAACCCGTACCCGTCCAGGACATCGAACTTTGTTCGGAAGATGAACCCGTCAAGTTAATCGCCAAGAAGGCGGTTTTTTGGTAGGATAAAGCATATGCGCTTTAATAAATTAAGCAATCGGTTAAGATGGGGAATTATCGGAGGATTTCTCGGAGGATTAATTGCCGTAATCGGTTTCGGGATATTTACGATCCTAGGATCACCTCCATCAGACAGCAGTTTGATCTCAGTGATTTTTTTTATAATACCCAGAGTCATAATAGGATCAATAGTCGCAGCCATAATTGGACCCATATTGGTTAAGAATAAATCTAAACCAAACAGGTTCTAACATCGTCCGTCCATCGGAGCAGCTAAATTTGAACTTAAATTTAATACCCCAGGTAGGACGGTTAGAACTTTTTATAGTTTTTTGTTAAAATTAAAGTAGGTTACTATGAAAAGAAAAATTATTGAAATTTTTGGATGGTATGGGGCTGTGGCAATTTTAGGGGCGTATACCTTGGCGAGTTTTGAGATTTTAGAGCCAACAAGCTTAATTTTTCAATTGTTAAATGTTACGGGTGCTTTTGGAATTGTGATTGTTTCACTATATAAAAGAGCTTATCAGCCAGCAGCCTTAAATATAGTCTGGGCAATTGTGGCAATAGTGGTGATACTAAATTTGTTATTTTAAATCTGGAATATAAACATATTCATCTAGTCTTTGAAACACGGTTCTAACGTTGTCCACGATGCCCAGCACCAGTCAGCGCAGTATCGAGAGACCGAGCCGCATTCTGCCCGAGGTCGCGTACCTCGGGTTTTTGTTTTACAGGGAAGGAAGTATAATGAGGAAAAAGGTTGATGCTAATCTTCAGATTTAAGCAAATTCATGCCTTCACATTATTCTCCAATATATTTTTTTCATTACCTTCTAAAGAGAGAAGCCACTCAATTTTTTACTAGTATTGCTATTCGATCTTTAGCATTAGGAATGATTTTGATATTCGAACCGATTTATCTCTATTTCTATCTTGAAAAATCTCTTTCTTCAACTCTATTATTTTTTGGAATAATTCACGGCCTTTATGGACTAATAGTAGTTTATGGAGGCAAATTGATGACAAAAATTGGTTTAAAGCATTGTATGCTTTTTAGCCATTTTTTCTTTTTTGGATACTATCTTTCTCTATTTTTTCTATATCAATCTTTTTGGTTATTACCCTTAGCTATAATTTTAAGATCTTTTGGGATGATGCTTTTTTGGCCAGCCTTTCATACTGATTTTACCCGTTTTTCAGAAAAAGATCACAGAGGTATGGAGGTAGGAAGAATGAATATAGCTATGTGGGCTCCGGCAATTATTAGTCCTCTCATCGGAGGTTGGATTTTGACTGTTTTTGATTATCCAGTTTTATTTATTTCAGTTTTGTTAGTTCTTTTAGCTTCAGCTATCCCTTTGTTTCTTTCTAAAGAAATCCATGAAATTTATACTGATTCTTACGAAAAAGCCTGGAGAAGGATTTTTAGAAAAGAAAATTGGAGAATTTCTTTAGCCTTTGCTGCCAATGGCTTGGAGGTTTCTATAAATTCTTATTTATGGCCTTTGTTTATGACAATTTTGGCTATTCAATATTCAGTCATGGGAGGAATTACTTCTTTTGCCCTAGGTCTTTCTGCGCTTTTTACTTTATATATGGGAAAGATTACTGATAGGATAAATAAGTCTAAACTTTTAAATATTGGTTCTTTTTTGACAGCTGCGTCCTGGGTAATAAAATATTTTGTAGCGACTAGCTTTGCTGCTTTTTTAGCCCATGCTCTTTATGGAGTCTTACGAACAACGGCAGGTATTCCTTTTCAGACGATTCTTTACGAAAGAGCAGCCCTAAAAGGAACGGAAGCCGATGAATTTATAATCTATCGAGAAATAGTCTTAAATATTTCCAGATGCTTTCTGTTTATATTATTGGCTGGATTATTCCTTATTGTACCCAAAGTAAATTTAGCTTTCATTTTAGCTGCAATATTTTCTTTAGGGTTTATGTTTTTAGGAAAACTTCCAGAATTTAAATTTAAGTTAAGATAAAAATGAAAAAGCGAGCCTATCATACAGCTCCTAACGTCCCTCCTTCGTCAAGATTTCGGAAGGGCAAAGCGTCCCACCAGGGGAGCCGATAAAAAAAATCGCCAAGAAGGCGGTTTTTTGTTATCCAAAAACTTGACAAATTCAAAGTAAAGGTGTATAATTGAAATGTAAGCTGAGGGTTTTCTCTGACCCGAAGAGAACCTTAAGCTCCAAAGAGCCAACCGAAGATGAAGAAGGAGGATGACGATGACTCAAAAGATAAAGATAGAGCAGTTCCCAGATCCCAATTTCAGGGTATATCACACCACCGTCGTGATTTCCCAATCCCGCTCTGAGAGCTTCTGGATACCGTTGCGTCCCAAGTCGGACAGGTATCTGGAAGAAGTGGGTGAAGTGGGGGCTACCCTTGTCAGGGAGGTAATGGCTCTTCTCGGCGTAGGCAGGGTGGAGATTCGTCCCTATGAGTTCACCGTGGAAAAGGGCACTGCCTATGACTGGGAAGAGATAGAACCCCAAGTCATTGAGGCTCTGAAGAAGACCTTTGGGGAGACGGAGGAGGAGATTGTGGTTATACCACACCCCCTTCCTGTTCCTGAACCTGCTTCAGAGGTTGCTCCAGAGAAGCCTCAGAAAGGCTTCTGGCAGAGGTTTCTGGGGAGGTAACTTCCCTCTCCGTTAGGAAGACGGAACAAGGAGTGCCGAGGTATTCTCGGGTCTATCTCGGCACTCCACCAACAAAGGGCTTCGGCCCAAAGCCACCACCACGAAAAGAGCATATACACTCTACTACGGCGGTGGCTCTTTTCTTTTCTACCTATCTTTTAGATGGGTTTTTGTTTAAATAAATAGTGAGTAGCAGGGCGGGGAACGCCCAAAATGAGACACCAAAAAATACTCTTAAGTAGTGTCTCACTTGATTTACTTCGGCTTCGCTCAGTACAGGCATTTTAGCTTCAAATGCCCTGACCGAGACGGGTTATTTACGAATTTTAAAATCGCCAAGAAGGCGGTTTTTTGGTAGAATAAACTATTATGAAAGCATTTGCGTTTATTGACGCTTCAAATCTTTTTTATGGCGGCGAGAAAAGCTTGGGCTGGAAAATAGACTATCAGAAACTTTTTAATTACTTAAAAGAGAAGTATCGAATATCCAAAGCTTTATATTTTGGCGGTACAGAGATACACAATTTCAAATTTAATTATTTAAAAAACGAAACAGTACCGGTTAATGAGCTTGAGAAATATTTAGTCGGAGTAATTAAAAAGAGAGCAAGCAGATTAAATGAGGCAGAATTGTTGCTTATAGGACGTCATTTACAGAGAGTACGTTTTTATCTAAAATTAGAAAGTTTTGGTTATGAATTACATCTCAAGCCAGTAAAATTATATGAACAAGACGACGGAACAACCAAGAGAAAAGCCAACTGCGATGTCGATATGGCTTTTTATTTAATGAAAGAAAAAGATAGTTTTGATCGTGTTATTATCTTATCTGGCGATGGAGATTTTTTACCAGTTTTAAAGCATCTAAAAAGTAAAGGCAAAGAAATTATTATATTAGCTCGTAGTCCACGAACTGCTAAAGAAATACGCCAATTTGCCGCCGCAAATTTCAGAGATTTCGAGTATTTAAAATATAAATTAAGAATGGAAGAAAAATAAACGGAGCGGACTCATATAGAATCCGCTCCATGTTTAGTATGTTTATATTAACAATTTGATAAACGGTTGTCAATAGCTCGAGACACAAAACACTTCTTTTTATACTGTTTCATTTATCTCATCCCAGTAGTAAAGCAGAGCTTACTACGGGACAGGTTTTAGCTTAAAATAGCCTCGACCGAGACGCGTCACAATGGAACACGCCGAAAAGCCCCTAAACCCTCCTTAAAATGGGGTACTAGACCGAGGATGCCAGCACCAGTCAGCGCAGTATCGAGGCCGACCGAGAGGCCTATTTTGAAGCTATTTTCACGACGGGTCTAGGACACCCTAAACCCGTACCCGTCTAGGACATCGAACTATATTCGGAGATTGAGCATTCCAACTAATCGCCAACCTGTCCGCCTGTGGAGGAGAAGGCGGTTTTTTGATAGAATTGAAATGTGAAGAAAATTTACTATAACAAACTAATTCGTGACAAAATACCCGAAAGAATTAAAAAGAACGGAGGCGATTTTAAAATTAGAAAATTAAAAGCAAAAGAATTTGAGAAAGAGCTTATTAAAAAAGTGGGCGAAGAAGCAGACGGGTTAGTTAATGCAAAAAATAAAAAGAAATTGATTTCAGAGTTGGCCGATGTTTTAGATATTATTCAAGAAATAAAGAAGTTTAAAGGAATTACAAATCAACAAATAAAAAACGCCCAAAAAGAAGGCGCAAAAGCCAAAGGGGGATTTAAAAAAAGACTATTTCTTATTTGGTCATCAGATACTGGTTATAGAACTAATGAACGGAGATATAAAAAGTGAAATAAGAAGTAAAGCTTTATGCAAAAAAGAGCATTTCTAATACACGGCTGGGAAGGCTCTCCAGAAGAAGGATGGCGGCCTTGGCTTAAAAAAGAACTTGAAAAGAAAGGATTTAAGGTCTTTGTTCCAGCCATGCCCGAAACCAATAATCCCCATATAGATAAATGGGTGCCTTATCTTGCTGGGTTAGTAGGGAATCCAACAGAAAATGATTATTTTTTAGGACATAGCTTAGGATGTATTACTATTCTTAGATATTTAGAAGGGCTAAAAGAGGGAGAGAGAGTTGGTGGAGTAATTTTGGTTGCCGGGTTTACAGATGATTTGAGTTATAAAGAGCTTTCAAGTTTTTTCCAAAAGCCAATTGATTTTTCCAAGATTAAATCGCATTGTAAAGAATTTATAGCTATTCATTCAGATAATGACCCTTATATTGCCCTTTCTTACGGAGACATCTTTAAAGAAAAACTGAACGCCAAACTAATTATTCAGCACAATATGAAGCATTTTTCAGGAGACGATAATATTGTTGAGTTGCCCGTTGCTTTAAATACTATTTTAGGCATTTCATCCAGCAAAGCCTAATTTTTTGACAGAGTAAAAATATGAAATATCAAGATAGAATTTATGGAATAATTGAAATAAATGAGCCGGTGATTCTAGATTTAATAGAATCTCCAAGCATACAAAGAATGAAAGGCGTAGACCAGCATGGTTATTTTGAGCCATATTTCCCTGGCACGGCTTATAGTAGATTTGAACATTCACTCGGAGTTTTTATTTTGCTTAAGAAGTTCGGAGCTCCATCATTAGAGCAAATAGCAGGGTTGCTTCATGATGTTTCTCACACTGTTTTTTCTCATGTAGCAGATTATGTTTTTAGTAATGGTTCCGGAGAAAGACATAATTTTCAAGATGATTGTTTTGAGGAATTTGTTGAGAAATCAGAAATTCCCGAAATTTTAAAGAAGCATAAAATTAACTACAAAGATATTTTAGATGACCCAAGTTTTCCTTTAAAAGAAAAAGAGTTGCCTGATTTATGTGCAGACAGAATAGATTATTTTCTAAGAGAATTAAAAGTAACTAATAAGGCTACACAAGAAGAAATTGATGAATTTATAGATGATCTTACAATTATTGATAACCTTTGGGTGTTTAAGGATAAAGATTTAGCCAAGAAATATGCATATCTATTCTTGGAGATAAATAATTGGTTTTGGTCAGGATTAGAGACAGCAGTAATGTTTAAAACCACAGGGGATTTATTAAAATATGCTATTGAGAAAAAAATACTTAATAAAGATGACTTATTCACCACTGACGAAGAGGTTTGGGCAAAGATAAGACCGGCAGTAGACAAAGACGATAATTTAAAACTATTAGTAGATAGAGCTGATAATAAATTTCAATACAAATCTCATCACAAGGAAGATTATGATTTACATGCTTTATGTAAATCACGAGTAGTAGACCCATTATTTTCAGAGGGTAAGGGCTTAAAAAGAGTATCCGAAACAGATTCTGAATTTCTTAAACTAAAAGAAAAATACTCCAAACCTAAAGAGTATCACATAAAATTCTTAGAGCCAAGATAATAAGAAATCATTACAATATGGTTTCCGAGGATGAAAAAGTCTTAAAACTAATAGAAGAATTTGCTCAAAAATTATCCAAACTTCCTGATGGAAGGATTGATTATTCTAATTCTGATACTGCTCCAGTAATAACCATTTTCGTAAAATACGAAGATAAGATTCTTTTACTCAAAAGAAGCGATAAGGTTCGTGCATATCAAGGAAAATGGAATAGTGTTGCTGGTTATCTTGATGAGTTAAAACCAATTCGCCAAAAATCATTAGAAGAGGTAAGAGAAGAAACGGGAATTAAAGAAGATAACATATCATCAATACAAGTAGGAGAATCTTATGAATTTAAAGACACCGAGATAGATAAAACTTGGATTATTCATCCTATTTTAGTGGAATTAAAAAACGAACCAGAAATACAATTAAACTGGGAGCATACTGAGTATAAATGGATTAAGCCTGAAGAGTTAAAAAACTTTGACATTGTTCTCAGCTTAGATAAAAGTTTAGAAAGTGTTATGCCAGATAGTTAAAAGAAATAGTGAGCGTAGGGTGGGGAACGCCCGAAATGAGACACCAAAAAATACTCTTATCCAGTGTCTCATTTGCCTCGTTTTAGCTTAAAAACACCCCGACCGAGACGCCGTTCTCCACCTTTAAAAGAGGGTGGTTTTTTGGTAGAGTAAAATTATAAAATATGACACAAAAAGAGGCATTAGATATATTAAAATTAGGGTATAATGTTTATCTAACGGGTCAGGCTGGAAGCGGCAAGACTTTTTTATTGAATAAATATATTTCATATCTTAAGAAAAATAAAGTAAAAGTAGCTGTCACAGCATCAACTGGAATAGCCGCAACACACATGAATGGGGTCACCATTCATTCATGGTCTGGACTAGGTATTAAAGAGAAACTAACAGACAGTAATATACGAAATTTGTTAAAGAGGAGCTATTTACAAAAGAGATTCCGGACTACTAATATCATCATTATTGATGAAATATCTATGCTTCATTCTTTCCAGTTTGATCTTATAAATAATATATGTCAGGCATTTAAAAAGAATTCGGCACCATTCGGAAGCATGCAAATAATCTGTTCGGGGGATTTTTTCCAATTACCTCCCGTACAGAAAGGCGGAAGTGATGGGGTAAAATTTGCTATAGAGTCCAAGGTGTGGAGAAATATGGACATGAAAGTCTGTCATCTACAAGAACAGCACCGACACGTAGATCCAAGACTGTCAAAAATACTATTTGACATAAGGAACAATAAAATAAGAGATAAATCATTTCAGCTATTGTCAGGCAGGGAAAATAAAGAACTATCATCTGTCATTAAACCGACTAAGCTATATACACACAATGTAGACGTTGATGCCATAAATCATCTTCAGTTAGATAAAATAAAAGAAAAAGAGTTTGTATATGATATGCATTTGAGGGGAGAGCCTAAACTTGTAGAGCTATTGAAAAGAAGCTGTTTGGCGCCCGAGGAACTGACACTTAAAAAAGGCGCTAAGGTTATGTTTTTGAAAAATAATGTTGACAGAGGATATGTTAACGGCACGCTTGGTAAGGTAGTTGGGTTTGACAATAATAAATATCCTATAGTGAAAACATTTTCCGGTAAAAAAATCATTGCTACTCCTGCGAGTTGGACAATCGAAGAGGATGATGCGGTAAAAGCTGAAATTAGTCAAATACCTCTTCGGCTCGCCTGGGCGATTACCGTTCATAAAAGCCAAGGGATGACTCTAGATGCTGCCGAAATTGATCTTAGTAAGGCATTCGAAAGGGGAATGGGATACGTCGCTCTATCAAGAGTAAAAACACTAGATAGTCTAAAACTTATGGGTTTTAATGAAACAGCACTAGAGGTAAATCCAAAAGTCATTGATCTAGAAAAAGACTTACTTCGACAATCGGAGAAGACGCAACAATACATAAAAACATTGGGCACTTTAATGAAAAAGAGCTTACAAAAGAATTTTATTAAAAAATGTTGTTAGTAATTTGAGTCAAAATGCAAAAAACAACTCGTCTTTATCTATTAAATCTCTAAGCTATGAAAGAAAAAATATGACTTTACCAGTTATGGAGAAACGTATCACTCTCAAAAATAAAGAAATATTGTACACCATTCGAAAGAGTAAGCGTGCACGGAGAATGAGGCTGGCTGTTTATTGTGATGGGGCAATCGTTGTGACAACACCTTTTGGTCTCAAGGAGAGTATCGCTGAAAAGTTTGTAAGAGAAAAATCCCAATGGCTACTTTCAAAGCTAAGCTTCTTTAAACAGTTTGAAGGTAAATCAAATGCACGATACAGCCATGAAGATTATTTAAAACATAAAGAAGAAGCTTATAACTTAGTAGAGAGTAGAATCGACCATTTTAGTAAGGCTTATGAATTCAAATACAACAAAATAAACATAAAAAACCAAAAAACACGCTGGGGTAGCTGTTCTAAAAAGGGCAATCTAAATTTTAATTACGAAATAGCACTTCTACCACCGCTGATATCTGATTACCTCATTGTGCACGAATTGTGCCACCTAAAAGAATTTAATCACTCTAAGAGATTTTGGGAACTTGTTGAAAAAACTATTCCAAACTACCGAAGAATTAGAAGTGAGTTAAAGAAAGCTTGGAAAAGGTTGTAAAAATAAATAGAATATAAGAGCCAAAGATTTGGGAAGATAAAAAGTCAAAGGATTAATTAAGAAATAAAAATTGTGAATGGACAAAAGAGGGAAAAAGTAAAAATTGGTTCGGAGGTAGAAGTTATGCTTAAAGCAGATCAAAAAACCGGAACGCTTACTCGTGGAATAGTAGCAGAAATTTTGACGAACTCCAGTTCTCATCCGCACGGAATTAAGGTACGGCTAGAAGATGGGCAAATCGGCCGCGTGCAAAATATTATATCACCCTCAGATTAACATACTTAAAGTAGTGTCTCATTTGTTTCACTTCGGCTTCGCTCAGTACAGGCATTTTATCTTAAAATAGATTAATCAAGATTCTCTTGAATCATGACCAGAAATAAAAAAATTGCAATCATAGGTGGAACGGTAATTGTAGTTGCAATCGGTATTGCTGTTTTTGCGTATCAAAGACAATTTGGAGCGCCGCAAAAAACAGCCGAGGAAGAAAGAATCGTCATCAACCTAACCACCGCCGAAGCAGACCTTATTCCAAAGTTAAAACAACAGGGATATATTAGAAGCGAGTGGGCGTTCAACTTTGTGCTGAAAGTAAAAGGATGGCAAGGTGAAATTAAGCCAGGTGGATATATGGTTTCAAAAGGAATGGACGTTTGGCTACTGGCGGACACGCTGGTCAATCATCCTTACCAGAAATGGGTAGTCATACCAGAAGGGTTGCGAAAAGAAGAAATTGCAGAGATGGTTCAAGAGAAGCTCGGCTGGGCAGAAGTAGAAAAAAGAAGATTTCTTAGTTGGGCTAAAGAGGGCTATCTCTTCCCAGACACCTATTTGCTTAACTTAGATTACACGGGCGAGGAAGTAGCAAAAAGAATGAAAAACAAATTCAATGAAGAAACAACAGACTTATTCAAAGAAGCTGAAGAAAATAACATCCTCAGCGACACCTTAATTGTTCTCGCCTCTGTCATTCAAAGAGAAGCAGCAAACGAAAAAGAAATGCCTTTAATTGCTGGAATAATCTGGAACAGGTGGCTACAAGACATGAAGTTTGAGATAGATGCCACCATTCAATACGCTTTAGGAACATCGGAAAACTGGTGGCCAATTGTAAAACCGGAAGATTATAAACTCGATTCACCTTATAATATCTATCTTCACACGGGACGCCCGCCGGCCCCAATCTGTAATCCAGGACTGGCAGCGATAGATGCAGTGATTAATTCAGAAGACAGCGAATACCTTTACTATCTGCACGATAGCGAAGGACAAATTCATCTTGCCAAAACTTACGAGGAGCACTTAGAAAATATTGAAAAATACTTAAAATGAGACACCAAAATATACCCTTAATCAGTGTCTCATTTATCTTACTTCGGCTTCGCTCAGTACAGGCATTTTGGCTTAAAACGCCCCGACCGAGACGGGTCAATGAGACACGCCTCAAACCTCTTAAATTTCCCTTAAAACCTTGGTTCCCGCCCAAAATATTTTGGGCGAGGCTCGCCCAGTATAACTGGGCGGCTAGACCGAGGATGCCAGCACTTCGACAAGCTCAGTGTAAACAGTTTTTTTTCGCTCAAATTTAGCTTAAAAAATTCCTCAATTTTCGTTTAACCCAGGGTAGGGTTCGAACCTCTTTTGTTCCGTTTCTTGCGGGGATTTTTGTTTTACAGGGAAGGAGGTATAATGAGATAATATGAAAAACAAACTTATTTATTTAATCCTTATAATAATTTTTGTTAGCTCGCCATTGTTTGCAAGTGCTGACGGTGGTGCAATTAGGATCTTGCCAGATGGTGATTGGACTTGGGCTGACGAAAATAGTCAAAATGCATTTATTAATCATCAGAATGAAATCGAGAAGTTGATTGTTGTGGTAGACATTGATGAACAGAATTCTGATACAGTGTGGGTAATACCAATTCCGGGAAGGCAAGAGGAGGTAGAAATAGATGTTGTTTCTGGTATGCCGATTTTTTCCGGTGATGAAGTTATGTCGAAAGCAAAACTCGCTCTTTCCGACTCAGTTAAAACATCTTTCTATATAAGTGTGGCTGGTCAGATTTGGCCTTTCCCTTTTTCTATTTTGACTCTTGTATCGCTCGGCGGTGCTCGTGGTGGCGGAGGTGAAAAGGGAATATCCGGCGATTTAATTTCAGTAGGAAAACATATAGAAAAAAAGGGTATGGTTGTCGAGGTAATTACAGCTAAAGAAGGTCGAGCTTTATACAATTATCTTTCTAATAAAGGGGTGAAGATAGAAGAGGGAAGCATCTCTGCATTAAATTCATACATAGAGAAAGATTATGTTTTTGTGGTGTCTTGGCTTTCTCCAAGCAAAGAAGACAGAAGCAATGAAAAACAGAGAGGAATTTTTATTACCTTTCCTACGCAGAAAATTTATTATCCCCTAATTCCTACAAGTGTATATGGAGAAAAGGAAATACCAATTACAATCAGAGTTTTAGGACATGTTAAACCAGATATTTTTTCTGAGATAAGATCTTTTGCTGAAGTAGATTATTTCACCGAAAGAACGAGTCAATGGTTAAACCCTAGATGCCAAGCTGGTATGGCTCAATTTAGAACAATATTTGAGATTTATTATTCTGAACATAATTCTTACCCTGCCTCACTTGAAGATTTAAAAAACGATCCCAGTTTGGGAAATGATGCATCGGTTTTGATCGAAGACATGAAGAAACGTTGTCCTCATTCTCCTATTTACTATAGAAAAAACAGTGATGAGTATGAGATGGCGATGCTTTATAGCGAGGATAAAGTATGGATGATTGATTCATCCGGAAGATCGGGTCAGGAAAATATTAGTGAAACAATGCTTTCTCCTGCTTCTGAATTTGCAAAATTTTTCGAAAACAAAAAATTAGGAGATTTTGAATATACTAAAATTACCATTAACGCCCCAGCTCAACTGCTTAAAAAAGATTTATGGATGGAGGAGGGAAGGCCTTTGAAAGTTTCTCTTGCTTTATGGGTTGCGGATAACCCCTTAATTTCTACAATTTTTATTTACCTACTTTTTACACTTATCCTGTCTTTTTTAGCGGGTGGCATTGCTGGATTAATTTATTACCATAATTTTAAAAAATACGCTTTAATTGGACTTGCTAATGTTTTTACTTTACTTGGGTTCATTCTCGTTCTTCGTTTAAAAAGAGAATTAAAGTCTGGTTTTGTATTGACATTTTCGTTAATCTTCTTATTCTTACTTGCCATTCTCTCGTTCGCGTTTTTGTGGGGAGATATCCTTGCATCACTTTTAATCTTTGGCTTACTTGGCTTACTTTTTGTTGTTATTTTACCTTGGTATCTCATACGCTTTATCTTTAATAAATTAGGCTTTAAAGGGGATCTAATTAAAGTAATTATATTAATTATTTTCTGGATATTGATATTTTGGCTATTGTTTATATTACTTTAAAACCGGCACTTTTACTCCCAAATTACCCAACCACCAGGTTCTAACTTTGTTCAAGGTCCCCAGCAATTTAGCAGAAACAGCCCTTTTGGGGCTTTTTTGTTCGTAAAATTGAGGTTCGAAAATTTTATTAGTGTACTCAACAGAGTTTGCTAAAATCTCAAAAGGTTTGCTATAAAACGCAGTTAAATTACCCTCATTTAGCCTAAGGTTCGAAAATACTAGGCTTAGAAGTGTCCTCCTGGCTTCTACAGGGGCTTTTTGGTAGAATGAAGCAAGGAGTAATAATTAGTAAAGCTATAAAAAGATGAAGCAAAAGAATTTTAAAAAATGGTTTTGTCTAAGTGTAATATTGCCGGGCATTACTTTTCTCATTAGCAAGAAGGCTTCTGCTCGTGATGCTGTAGCTCTTTGCCATTTGCCCGCGCCACCGTCTAGTCCTTTTGACCTCGATTGGTGGTATCAAAGACCAATGTATGTAATTATTGCAATAACGGTAATTGTTTCCATAACTGTTGGTTTTTTTCTTTTGATAAGATATTTTCGAAAAAGAAGAACGCTGAAAGACCATCTCAAAAAAGGTTCACTTTCTAAAGAAGACTTCGAAAAGTTCAAATAAATATGAAATGGGAGCAAGTAGTCTTTGAGCTAACCTCAGCATGTAATCTTAAATGTCACTTTTGCTACAATGTTTGGAAAGCTAAAGGTTATAAAAAAAGAAAAGAATTAACATTAGGAGAGTACAAGAAAATTATCCAGAAACTGCCTCCTGCAAGAATTTATGGATTATCAGGAGGCGAGCCACTTTTAAGAAAAGACATTCTAGAGATTATCGACATGATGAAGTCAGCTGGTAAGTGTGATTCAATTGCTTTAATTACCTCAGGAGTACACTTAACTCCACAGTTGGCTAAAAAGTTAAGTGAGCGAAATGTTAAAGTTCAGTTGTCTATTCATGGAGTAGGAAAGAAACACGACGAAATAACCGGGAGAAAAGGATGTTTTAAAAGCCTGATTAAGGCTTTTATTTATTTACGAGAAAATGATATTGCATACTCTACCTCAACGGTAATAGATAAAAGTAACCTTAAAGATTTGAAGGAGACGCTGGAATTTTCTGCTGCAATTGGCTCAAGATATCTTCTCTTAAACCGATTTCTTCCTGGAGGAAGAGGCATGAAAGAAAAAGAATTAATGCTTAACCGAAAGGAAGTTAAGAGCGCTTATATGGTTTTGAACCAGGTCTGTGGGTATTACGGCGTAAGAGGAGGTGTTGGCGTTCCTAATTTACCCTGCATTATTAAGGAAAAACAGTTTAAACATCTTGATTTTTCTGCTTGCGGCGCAGGAAAGAGTTGGTTTGTTATTGGACCTTCGGGCGATGTAAGAATTTGCAATCATTCTCCCGCTATTTATGGTAACCTTTTGAAAGAAAAACTTGAGGACATTTTAGAAAATAGTACTTTCCAACAATTCAAGGCTGATAAGATTTTCCCGAAAGAATGCAAGCAATGTCCAGTAGTAAAAAATTGTAGAGGTGGTTGTCGTGCTGGAGCAGAAACACTTTACGGTAGTCTTTATGCTCCCGATCCATTATTTAACAGTTGAGCATTCTATTGGCAAGGTCCGCGAGGCTGCCGCTAATAATTCCTTCGATTTATTCAAGACCAACTCAGGCTCTCGAATAAACTCTATCCACCTAAATGTTCGAAAATCGTCCACGACTCCCAGCCCTTCGACGCGCCTTCCGCTTCGCGTCAGGCTTGCTCAGGGCAAGCACCTTTTTTCGCTCAAAATTAGCTTAAAAAATTCCTCAGAATTCACTTACCCCAGGGTAGGGTTCGAACCTCTTTGTTCCGCTTCTTACGGAGCTTTTTGTTTTTTAGGGGAGGAGGTATAATGAGGGAAAATGAGAAAGCTTTCAGTTACAACAATATTTTGGGCATTAGTTGGAGTTTTTGTGGTGATACTAATCGACATGATGCTGATGCCTTTGATTCCAGCATCATTGAGGGTATATATAATCCCCCTTATGTTTATTTCTTGGGCCGCCTTCTTTGCATTAGGCTTAGTATTGATAGTTTTGATTGTGAAGAGAAAAGCAGAGGGACCGCAAGGATGGCTTAAAAAGTTTTTATTATTAACAGGGGCTTCTGCTGTAGGGTTTCCTGTTTTTGCTATCTTACACAATCTTGTTTACGGTTTGTTTATTTACTTTTTTGGTCAAGATTTTTGGGAGAGAGTTGGTTTAGGTGATGAACCGTTCTTCTTTATTTTGGCACTTTTTGTTTGCCCTTTGGGTTTTCTAGTTGGTGCAATAGGCACTATAGTGCTATTTCTTAAGAAAAGAAAAAGGCAGTAAGAAGATAGTTTTTATAATTTATCGCCAAGAAGGCGATTTTTTATTGTGGAATTATTGCATAAATGGAGTGGCCTGGTAATCTTTTTCTAAATCCTGCTTTGGTTTCTTTAATGTTTCTATTTTTTTGAAAGTTAATCCACGGATCCATCCATAAATTTTTATATCTGCAAAGGTAATGGCCCAAAGGATATTTCTTACTCCTCTTTATAAATACAATGACATTGTCTTGATATATTTTCTTTCTGGTTTTACCTTTGATATATCTATATTCAAAATTTCTACCCTGACTATTTAACACCTTTACTAATTCTCTACAGTAAAAGCCTTTATTATTGGCTTTTTGCCTTCCTTTTTTGAAAAGCCTTAAAGTTTTTTGATAATCAAATCCAAGCACAAAAGCCAAGCAAGCTATGCCACAACCTAACGGATTTTCTTGAGCTATTGGGATACTTCTTCTCATATATCACTATGATAGATTTTTATTTTTTAATTTCAAGTCGCCAAGAAGGCGGTTTTTTGATGTCCAGAGCTTGACAAATTCAAAGTATGGGTGTATAATAGAGGTAGAATGATATCGGGATTAGTTCGCACGGAAGGAAGTATGTCTACTATGACGGCAACACTCGTTCTAATTCTGGGTCTCGGCGGCTTAGTTCTCGTTGGTCTTGGTGGTTACGTTCCGTGGAACGCTCTACCAACGCCTATTAGGGTCTCGGCTGTTGTCATCGGCTTCGCGATGGCAGTGGCTGGAGTCTCCTTGGGCTTCGTGAGATTAGCGGGGAACTAAGGACTACCCACCACAAGGGCTTCGGCCTAAAGCCACCACAACGAAAAGAGTCGCAAACACTCTTCACTGCGGTGGCTCTTTTCTTTTCTCCATCTTTTAGATGGGTTTTTGTTTCCTTAAACAGCCAATAATTCCCTTGATTGTTTCAATACAAGTTCTGGATATTGAACTAATTCTGCCCAGTTAATGGTTCTAAAGTCGTCCAAGCCCCCCAGCACCAGTCAGCGCAGTATCGAGGCCGACCGAAGAGCCTATTTTGCTAGAGTTTTTGAAACGGGTCCGGGACGCCCTAGACCCATGCCCGTCTAGGACATCGAACTATGTTCGGGGCTAAACCATACCAACTAATCGCCATTTCGGCGGTTTTTTGGTAAAATAAAATAATGAAAGAGGAAACTAAAAAACAATTGAAAGTTTATGTAATTTTGATTTTAGTTCTGGCTACAATTGCTGCCATAAATGTTTTTATGCCGATTCCTTCTCAGTTTGAAGTATTACAAAAAGAGCTTCCGGCTTCAAAGCCTGTGCTCGCTTTGGCCAATTTTGGAATAATGCTGATCATTTATGGTTTGTTAGGTTTATTGGGCTATTATTTATCAAGAAAGTTAAATTGGCCGGGTATTTTTAATGAAAAAGAAAATTGGAAAAAACTATTCTTAAGACCTCTTTATATTGGTTTAGTAGCGGGAGCCATTGTAATTGTTGGCGATAAAATATTTGCTCAATTCCATACTCTTGGGGAGTCGCTTCATCCGCCATTCCCATTTTCTATATTGGCTTCCTTGGGTGCAGGGATAGGAGAAGAAATATTATTCAGGTTATTTTTAGTATCTTTTTGGGTACTTATACTCGGCTTCATCTTTAAAAGATTTAACAAACAAAATATAGTAAATTGGATAGCTATTGTTATTGCTGCTTTGGCTTTTGGAGCAATGCATCTGCCAAGTATGATGTTTATTTACGGATTTACATCTCTCGCCCAGATTCCTATTATTGTTATTATAGAAATATTTTTATTAAACGGAATTGTTGGAATAGTTGCAGGCAGAGAGTTTATAAAATACGGCCTTATAGCCGCTATTGGTATTCATTTTTGGACAGATATTGCTTGGCATGTTATTTATGGATTATTTTAAATCTACCAGACAGGTTTAGTATTGTTTAAGAAATCGCCAAGAAGGCGGTTTTTTGATAGGATAAGATAATGTTAATTAAAGCGAAAGTTTTTCCAAATTCTAAAAAACCAGAAATTATTAAAAAATCAGAAGATAGTTATGAGGTAAAAGTAAAAGAAAAGCCGGTCAGGGGAGAAGCAAATAGGGCAGTAATTAGTGTTCTTGCCTCTTTTTTAAAAATCTCTGAATCAAAAATTAGATTAATAAAAGGGTTTAGGGCAAGAAATAAAATTTTTGAAATAAAATAAAAAAGTAATAATCGCTAAGATACGTTTTTTAATAGATGAACAGTCGGAAATGTAAAAATTATGCAAAAAAGTAGAAAAAGACCAGACTTTATTCATCATCAAAAATTCGGAATTTTGTCTGTCATTCGGGAAGTAGTGTTTGGCGTGGAAGATGGTATGATTTCAACTCTTGGGGTGTTGACTGGTATTGCAATTGGAACTAATAGTCATCCCATTGTTATTTTGTCTGGTTTTGTAATTATTATAGTTGAATCAATATCTATGGGGGTTGGATCTTATCTTTCATCTAAATCAGTAAAAGAAATTAGTGAGCGTAAGTTAAAAGAAGAAAAAACAGAACTCAAAGAATGGCCTAAGTCAGAAAAGAGAGAATTAGTTGAAATGTATATTATCGATGGTTGGCCACTAAATCTTGCTGAAGAAATGGCATTAGTAGCTTCAAAAAATAAATCCCTATTTCTTCAAGAAATGGCCTATAGAGAGCTCCATATTCATCCTGAGAAATTAGAAAAACCGCTGCAAGGTGGAATTTCTATGTTTTTTTCTTATATAATTGGCGGGAGTATACCAATTTTACCTTACTTCTTTCTCCCAATCTCGTCAGCTATAGCATTATCTATAGGGATTACGCTCCTTGGTTTGTTTATACTTGGGTGTATAACTACTAAGTTTACGAAACGTCGGTGGTGGAAAGCGGGACTTGAGATGTTTTTTATAGCGGGCATAGCCGCTTTAGTTGGCTATATTGTTGGTGCTGTTGCAAACTCTTTTATCATGAGATAGGTTCTAATATCGTTCCACCGGGGAAACTAACGCCCGCCTTAATTGGCGGGGTTTTGTTTAGATAAAGATATAGTAAGTAGCAGGGTGGGGAACGCCCGAAATGAGACACCAAAATATACCCTTAATCAGTGTCTCATTTGTCTTACTTCGGCTTCGCTCAGTACAGGCATTTTAGCTTAAAACAGCCCCGACCGAGCCGCGTTAACTAATCGCCAAGAAGGCGGTTTTTTTAATTTGTTTTTTTAGTTTAAAAGTGATAATTTTAAGATAATGTACAGAAAAGACAGAAAAAATGAGCCTTATACAATGTTGGCAAAAAAAGAAGGGTATCCTGCCAGGTCAATATATAAACTAAAAGAGATAGACGAAAAATATAAAATTATCAAAGAGAGTAATCGCGTTTTAGATTTGGGTTGTGCACCGGGTTCCTGGCTTTTGTATATTTCTCAAAAAGTGGGCAATAAGGGAAAGGTGATTGGCGTTGATATCGAAGAAATAAAAATACCTCAAAAAACCAATGTCATTTTCGTTAAAAAAAGCATTTCGGATTTAAAAGAATCCGATTTTAAAGATAAATTCGAGGTGGTGGTTTCCGATTTGTCGTCAAAAACCTCGGGCGTTAAATTTTTAGATGTCGGAAAATCTTTGGAATTGGCAGAAAAATCTTTTGAAATCGCAAAATTATTTTTAGTGCCTGGCGGAAATTTTGTCTGTAAGATTTTTGAAAACGAATTAAGTGATGAATTTTTTAAGAAAGTGAAAAATCGTTTTGATTTTGCGAAAAGATTCAGGCCGAAAGCAGTAATCAAGAGGAGCAAAGAATTTTATGTTATTGGCAGGGGGTTTAGGGTTTAATATGAAAAATGATTTTCCAAAATTTCTCTTAAATCTCGGTTCCAAACCAAGGTCCCCAGCCCTTCGACGCGCCATCCGCTTCGCGTCAGGCTTGCTCAGGGCAAGCCCTTATAAATAAAAAAGCGGAGAAGGGAGCTGAGCTTGCCGAAGCTCATTTACCTTGAGCGCGGTCTTGCCCTGAACCTACTGAAGGGTTCGAGAGACCGAGCCGCCTCACACTTGAAAAAAGTTCGGAAAAAATCGCCATACCCGGACAGGACATCAAACTTTGTTCGAAGGTTAAGAATTGCCAAGAAGGTGGTTTTTTGATAGAATAAAAATATGATCCCAAAACGTCTTATTTCTTACATCATCTACAGCTTGGTGTTTTTAGCTGTTTTTATAGTGCCTGGCCTTTTTCGGCTGCTGACTGATTGGTACTGGTTTGAGGAAATCGGATTTAGCAATATTTTCACCACCATTCTTGGCGCCAAGATTTTTTTGGGATTGGCGGTGGGCGCTTTGAGCTTTTTTATTATCTACGGCAATCTTTGGCTGGCCAGGCGGCTTATTTCATCAAGGCCGCTGGTTGTCCGCCTGCCCGCTTCGACGAATCCTCAGCGAGGCGAGCGCGAAGGCGCGCAAGGCGGAACCACCCAGATTAAAGAATTGGATGTAGGAAGATATGTTGATAAACTTATCTTGCCAATTTCGCTAATACTCGGATTTTTGACCGGTCTGGTTGGGACGGGCAGCTGGGAAGCGGTGCTTAAGTATTTTAACGCAACGCCTTTTAACGCACAGGATCCGATATTTGGCCGTGATATTGCTTTTTATTTCTTTGATTTGCCGTTTATTCAGTTTTTGATTGGAATAGGATTTTGGATTATTGTTGTGTCTCTGATCGGTGTTACTGTAAGCTACGTTTTGCGGGGCGCTATTGTTTTAAGACAACCAGTTCTGGGAGCTGGAGCTCTGAAATCTTTATTTATAGAAAAGACGGCCAAGGTTCACCTGTCAATTTTTGCTGCCCTTTTGTTTGCCTTGATTGCCGTGCAGACTTATTTCATTAAAATTCCGTCTTTGCTCTATAGCTCTACCGGACCGTTTACCGGTGCCAGTTTTACTGACATTCATGCTATTTTGCCGTTTTTGAAAATACTCGTTTTTGTAGCTATGGCCGCAGCCGTGCTGGCCGTGATAAATATTTTTAAACCAAACAACCGCTTCATTGTTTTAGCTGTCGGTATCTATGTCGCAGTTTCAATTTTGGGCGGCTGGGCATATCCTACTATTCTGCAGAGATTCGTGGTTTTACCGAATGAATTGGTTAAAGAAACCCCTTACATAGAGCATAATATTGCAGCCACGCAAAAAGCTTTTGCTTTGGATACAGTTACGGAGCGCGATTTAACTGGAGAGGCCGTGCTTACCATGGCTGATGTCAACAACAACCGCTCCACTATTAAAAACGTAAGGCTCTGGGACAGAGAACCTCTGCTTGATACTTTTGGTCAGCTTCAGGAAATCCGCACCTACTATGACTTTATCTCTATTGACAACGACCGTTACCAGCTAAACGGCGACTACCGCCAGGTTTTGCTCTCTCCTAGGGAGCTTGATTCCGCCAGTCTGCCTCAGCGTACCTTTATCAACGAACGCCTGACTTTTACTCACGGCTTTGGGCTTACTTTAAGCCCGGTTAACGAAGTAACGCCAGAGGGTTTGCCAGTACTGTTTTTGAAAGATCTGCCTCCTTCATCCAGCATAGAATCGTTTGCGGTAGCTCGGCCGGAAATATACTACGGAGAGCTGGCTAGCGATTGGGTGGTGGTCAACACCAAAGCCCAAGAGTTTAATTATCCGTCGGGCGAGGAAAATGTCTTTGCAAGCTATGAGGGAAAGGGAGGTGTAAAAGTTGAATCGATTTTCCGCAAAGCGTTGTTTGCTATGAGATTTAAATCATTGAAAATTCTTTTGTCCAACGACATCACTCAAGATTCGAGAATGATGTATTACCGCGATATTGAGGAAAGAGTCAAGCGGGTTCTGCCTTTCCTGCGTTTGGACCACGATCCCTATATGGTCGTCACCAAAGAAGGCGAGCTGAAATGGATTTATGACGCCTACACTACTTCGGACCGTTATCCGTATGCTGAGATGGTCAAAGACGAGTTTAGTTCTTTGCCCGGAAGGAACATTAATTATATTAGAAATTCGGTTAAGGTGGTAATTGACGCTTATGACGGCAGAATGACGTTTTATATCGCCGACATTGACGATCCCGTTATTAGAACCTATGCCAAAATTTTTAAGGATTCGTTTTTGCCGCTTGACGAGATGAGCAGTGATTTGAGAACTCACATCAGATACCCGGAAGATTTATTCGCTTATCAAACCAGACTTTACACAGTGTATCACATGGATGAGGTGCAGATTTTCTACAACAAAGAAGATCAGTGGCAGATTCCAATCATTGCAAGCGAAACACAGGCTGATCCAATGATGAGACACATGATTATGAAACTGCCCGGGGAAGAACAGGAGGAGTTTATTTTAATGATTCCTTTTACCCCACGCGGCAAAGACAATTTGTCAGCTTGGATGGTGGCGCGCAATGACGGAGAATTTTATGGCGAGCTCGTGGTGTATCGTTTTCCCAAGCAAAAGCTGGTCTTTGGACCCAAACAGATTACCAACCGCATTAACCAGGACGCAGATATCTCCCGTCAAATTTCCCTCTGGGATCAGAGAGGTTCCGAGGTTATCAGAGGCAATCTTTTAGTGATTCCGATTGAGGAGTCGCTCATTTACGTCCAGCCGATTTACCTACGGGCTGAAGGAGGCAAGATTCCAGAGTTAAAAAGAGTGATTGTGGCCCATGAAAACCGTATTGCCATGGAAGAAACCCTGGATTTAGCGATAGAGAGGATATTTGGCGGCAGAGTTATCGCGGATGAAAGAACGACAGCACCGCCAGCTGCGGCACAACCTTCTACCGACGACGATTTAATCCAACAAGTCAGAGAGCATTTTGACCGTGCTATGCAGGCCCAACGCCGCGGCGACTGGGCTTTGTATGGCGAGGAAATTAAAAAACTCGGAGAGTTGTTGGAGAGTATAAAATAATTAGAACCTAACATTATTATGAACCAACAAAACCGATTACTCTCAAAGAAAGAATACCAAGAACTGTGGTAGCAGGAAAAAGTAAAAGAGCAAATATTTAGAAGCCATTTGGTTAGTTTGGTTTGTATAGCTTATAATTCCTGACAGAAAACCCCGTCCCCGAAAGGACCGGGATACCCGTCCTCTGCAGTGGCCTACGGAGGATGGAGATGTCAGCCTGTAGCGAGCCCAGATGGCGAGCGGAGGGAATTACATAAGAACCTGCCTTCGGCAGAACCTTGATTTCGGTAAGGTATTAATATTATATTCCGAAATTAAACCAGTAATTTTGCGAAACTTTGTTTGGTTTAGAATACTTTAAGCGGTGCGACACAAGTCAAGCCACTTTTTTGTTTTAAAAAAATCGCCAAGAAGGCGGTTTTTTGGTAGAATTAAAAAAGATGGATAATTTAAACAACGAAAAAAGAGAAAAAGATTTTATACCCAAAAAATTTTTATTTGTTTCTTTTGAAAGCTTAAGTGGAGATTTAGCTTGGAAATTAAAAAATGAAGGCCATGAGGTTAAAGTTTATATAAAATCGAGAACAGACAAAGATGTTTACGAAGGATTTTTAGAAAAAGTTGACAAATGGAAAGATTATAAAGGCTGGGCTGATGTAATTGTTTTTGATGACGTTGGTTTTGGAAAAATTGCGGATTCTTTAAGAAAAGAGGGAAAGCTTGTTATTGGTGGAAGCGAATATACAGACAAACTTGAAGAAGACAGAGAATTTGGACAAAACGAAATGAAAAGAACCGGCATGCTTATTCTTCCCCACTGGGATTTTGTAGGTTTTGATTCTGCAATAGAATTCATTAAATCTAATCCCGGAAGATATATTTTTAAACCTTCCGGCACCGTTTCTTCTGATCAGAAAGGAATTCTTTTTTTGGGACAGGAAGAAGATGGCAAAGATTTGATTGAGATTTTAGAACAAAATAAAAAAACATGGGCAAAAAAAATAAAAAGATTTCAGATTCAAAAAATGGCCATAGGGGTTGAAATAGCTGTTGGCATTTTTTTTAATGGGGAAGATTTTGTCTATCCCATAAATGTTAACTTTGAACATAAAAAATTATTCCCCGGAGATATAGGTCCATATACTGGCGAGATGGGCACTCTTATGTATTGGTCTAATTCCAATACGATTTTCAATATAACTTTATTTAAAATGAAAGAAGAATTGAAAAAATCAGGATATGTTGGATATGTAGATTTAAATTGTATCGCTAATTCTAAAGGGATTTACCCTCTTGAGTTTACGTGTCGTTTTGGATATCCCACTATTAGTATTCAAATGGAAGGTATTTTTTCTGAAATGGGCGATTTTCTTTATGCCATTGCTAAAAAAGAAAAATTTGAACTAAAGACAAAAAAGGGATTTCAGATAGGCGTTGTGATCGTGGTGCCTCCTTGGCCCTATGAAGACAAAAATGAAACTTTTATCTATAAGGACCTATCAATTCTTTTCAAAAAACCGAATTTAGACGGCATTCATTTGGGAGATATTAAATTAATAAATGGCACTTGGTGCGTTGCCGGTAATGCAGGATATGTTTTGGTCGTTACGGGTTCCGGCAATACCGTCGAGGAGGCAAGAAAGCAAGCTTATAACAGGATTAAAAATATAATGCTTCAGAATATCTATTATAGGACCGATATTGGTTTAAAATGGTATCAAGATTCTGATAAACTTCAAACCTGGGGTTATCTTAAATAAATGAGCTCAAAAAAAGACGTATTTAAAAAACTGGAAAATACTTATTGTAGGTTAAAACCATCTTCATTTCATGGCGTAGGCGTTTTTGCTGTTCGTGATATCCCGGCAAATGCTGACCCATTTAAGGGAATAAGAAAACAAAAATGGGTAGAGTTTAATGTTTCCGAATTAAAGTATTTAGAAAAGGAGATTATAGAAATGATAGACGACTTTTATGTTATTGAAAAAGATGGAAAGGTTTTGATAAACGAGGACGGGCTTAATGGAATGGATGTTTCATTTTTTTCTAACAATTCCAAATCACCGAACGTAAAGACAATTGACGACGGTTATAATTTTATTACGTTAAGAAAAATAAAAAAGGGCGAAGAATTAACTGTAGCATATCATACTTATGATTATAAATATGACTAACAGCGAAGACGATACCTAAAAGTCCTAACATCCCTCCTTCGGCGGGCAGGCGTCTCTCAGCCGTAGCTTTCGGTCGTTGCCCTACGGGCAGAGCTTGCGAGCGAGGCCCACCAGGGGAGCAGAAATTGACAATACCACATTTTGTGGTATTATTTTAGTATTAAGCAAAAAAAATGAGGATGGGCAATGTTGAAAGAACAATAGCCAGGATTAGGAGGATGTATTCTTTAATTTATTATTACAATAATAACTAAAATATAAGCATATGGGAGATTTTAGAAAAGGCGGTGAAAAGCGTTTCGGTGGTCATGGGGGCGGATTTAGCAGACGAAATGGTGGCCGAGGTAAGTTCGGAGGAGGTAGAGACCGTGGTCCAGTCACTATGCATCAAGCGATTTGCGACCAATGTGGAAAGCCATGTGAGGTACCCTTTAAGCCAACTAGTGGCAAGCCTGTGTATTGCAATGCTTGCTTTGGAGGTAAAAAAGAAATTGGAAATAATAGGGGCGGGGATAGACTCTCTCAAAGGAATTATGACAGATATAAAGCTCCTATTAAGCCGGATTTTGGAAGCGATATTAGTAAAGGAAATAATAATGAAGTGAAGAAGCAGTTAGAAATATTGAATGGAAAAATGGATTTGCTTATTAAGGCAGTAGAAGCTATGGCAAGCATCAAGCCCTTAGTTGTAGAAAAAAAAATCAAGAAAGTGGTAAAAGCGGTTCCAGCCGTTAAAACTAAAAAAATCAGTTAAAAAGGCTTCTAATTATTTTTTAAGCAGGTTCTAACATCGTCCCACTAGCTAATTAAAATGAACTTAAAAGGTTATAGTCAATAAAATTAAATTATAAACAAAATATTTATGTCAAAGTGCACTTGTACAAATTGTAAAAAAGAAGTGGAATGCAAATGCGGAGATAAAACATGTAAGTGTGAAGAATGTAGATATGAATGTAGCTGTGAATGTAGTTAGAGAAAAAGGTAAAAAAAATCGCCAAGCCCGCCCAAATTTCTTCGAAATTTAGGTGGGCAAGAAGGCGGTTTTTTGATAGGATTAAATAGAATTATGAAAATATCAAAAGCAGAATTTATTAAAGGTATTATTGGGGACGATTACGGCTTGAAAGACAATTTACCGCACATCGCTTTTTTTGGCCGTTCCAATGTGGGGAAATCAAGCGTGATTAACTCTTTAGTCGGCAAAAAAGACCTTGTAAAAACAAGCAAGATACCGGGGAAAACACGTGAAGCGAATTTTTTCCGCATCAATGATTCTTTCTATTTTGCGGATTTTCCCGGATATGGATATGCGATGCGTTCGATATTGGAGCGCAACAAAATGATCAAAAGGATTTTTTGGTATGTGAAGTTTTCTAATGTGAGGCCCAAAGCAGTTTTTTTAATTATTGACGCCAATGTCGGTTTGACTGCCCTGGATCGAGAGATGATAAAAATTCTCGAGGCAAATAAACATCAAATTGTTATTGTTGCAAACAAAATCGATAAATTAGCTAAAGGCGCCGCGGAAAAACAGCTTTCGTCAATCCAAAAAGAAGCGCGAGATATACCGGTTTTGAGATATTCTGCCAAAACAAACGAAGGAAAAGAAGAATTAACCAAAAAAATTACGAGTTTTGTATAAAATAAACCTGACCGAGACGGGTCGGTGAGACACGCCCTAAACCCCCTAATTTCCCCTTAAAACACAGGTTCTAAACCAAGGATGCCAGCTGCTATTTTTGAATTCAAATTTACTATACAGTTATTGTATTAAAACTTCTGTCGCTAAATTAGCGATTTTTTGTTATCCTATTGACCCGTATTGTTTGTTGCTTGTAAGGGAAGGAGGTATAATGAGGAAAGATGAACAACATAAATAAAGGGAAATTTAATATAGGGTTAATCATTGGAGTTGTTATAATAGTTGGCATCCTTTTTGTTTTATACTTTGTATTTATGTCGGGTACTCCAGATTGTGGCCATCTAACACTTGTCCGCGTATATCAATCAGAACAACCAAGTCCAGACTTAGCATTAGTTGCAGAGCACATAATGGATACCGTAAAAGAATATAGCTATAGCGAAAAATATGATGAATGTTCCTTTATTGAAGCTGGGCTGCCATCGCCTGATGCTCTAAGATGGGATGGTATTTTTGCCTTTCTTGATAGATCTCAGTTCCAAAAGGACCTAACTAAATCAGAGATTTCCCCCTATCAATTTAAATACTCTTGCGAGGAAATTCCGTTAGTCTTTAATCTTTTTTGGGATGGTCAGAATTTATATTCGGGTGGATTCCACCTGGGATCATGTAGTGGTAGCAGAATAACTATTGGAGAAGAGCTAAATAAAGAATATCTATACGAAGAATTCTTAGCGAATGCAGATACCTCATTAGAAGCTTGCCTTTATATATCAGAAGATTTAAGCGAAAGAGAAGGATGGACATGCTATGATCGTTATGCTGAAAAAGCAGCTAGGCAGAAAGATATAGATAAAGCTCTAAGCTTATGCGACGAAATATCTCGTACCCAAAACAAAGAATACTGCTATTTGAGAGTTGTAGAAAATATAATGCCTATTTGCGAATTACAGTCAGAAGCACCTAAAATCTGTGATTTAATTTCGAGGAAAGAAGAATGCCTTGACAAGGTAGAAGGATTAAAAAGATCCTGGGAAGGAGTTTGCCAAAGTCCATTTAGATAAATTATCTTATCAAATACCACTCAGGTTTCCTATCATCGGTACTTTTACCCCCAAATTATCCAACCACCAGGTTCTAACTTTGTTCAAGGTCCCCAGCACGCAATATTTTTTATCGAGAGACCAAGCCGCATCAAAAATCGCCAAGAAGGCCTCGCCCGTAGAGCTATGGCCGAGAGGGCGATTTTTTTGATTACCTTAAAGTTTTCGTAAATCAGGGATATTCTAAGGGCAGAAGCAGATAAAAACTTGACAAAGTATTAAGATTGATATACACTATCAATATAACTGAATCTCATAGTTTTTATTTTTTAGGGAACACTCTCTTAAAAATTTTAAAGCCTTAGCGCTTTATTTGAAAACTCGGAGACTAATTAGTCGCCTTTTTTTATTTATAATGGCTAGGTGTTATGAGGGTAATTCCCTTTTAAAAATATGTACAAAAGAAATTTTAAAAACGATAGATCAAGAAAATTCTTGTTCAAATCTTCTCGATTCAAGAGAGGAAGCCGTTCTAATTCCCTAAATAGGGGACAGAAGAGGGGTTCGGGCGGGGAAAGAATAGATCCCGCCAAATTTATCAACAAAGCGGTTATGGCCGAAGAAGTTGATATTTTTAAACCTGAACACAAATTTCAGGATTTTAAGATTGACCAAAGGCTGAAGCAGATTGTTGCGGCCAGGGGCTATAAAACGCCTACGCCGATCCAGGACAGGGTTATTCCTTACGCCATCAACGGTTTTGATATTATTGGAGTTGCCAATACCGGAACGGGAAAAACAGCTGCTTTTCTTTTGCCTTTAATCAATAAAATCATAATCAACCCAAAAGAGCAGGTTTTGATTATTGCTCCGACCAGAGAGCTTGCTTTGCAAATAGACCAGGAATTCAAATCATTTACCAAGAAAATGAGGCTGTTTTCCGTTTGCTGCGTAGGGGGAATGAGCATAGGCAGGCAGATTTCAAATCTCCGCTACAAATACAACGTAATCATCGGAACACCCGGAAGATTGAGGGATCTGATAGAGAGAAAAATGATCAATTTGTCCAGGTTCAATAATATAGTGCTGGACGAAGCAGACCGGATGCTTGATATGGGATTTATAAATGACACCCGCTTCATAATGAACGGAACGCCCAAAAATCGCCAGGTGTTTTTCTTCGCAGCCACTCTTTCTCATGATATAGAAAGGCTTATTAAAGAGTTTCTTAGGGACCCGATCAGGGTTTCGGTCAAGACCAGAGACACCGCAAAAAACGTTGAACAGGATATTATCAGAATAGAGCGCGGAAAGACCAAATTAGATGTTCTTAATGAACTTTTAAATCAGATAGAATTCAACAAGGTGCTTATCTTCGGAAGAACCAAGCATGGGGTGGAAAGACTGTCGAAAACGCTTTTCAGCAACGGTTTTAAGGTGGAATCCATACACGGAAACAAGAATAACTCTCAGCGCCAAAGAGCCCTGGGTTTATTCAAGAATAATATCGTTCAGGTGCTGGTGGCAACTGATGTTGCAGCTCGCGGACTGGATATTGCAGATATCAGCCACGTCATAAACTATGACATACCTGCAACCTATACTGACTATATCCACCGCATCGGCCGGACCGGCCGTTGGAATAAACGGGGGATGGCGCTAACATTTATTGAATAGAGAAAGAAAAAAGGCGTTAAGAAGTTAAAGATATACTGTCTGAAAAAGATCCACAATTTTTTGGAATGAAACACTAAAAAATATCCATAACAACTGTCTCAAATATTTGCTGACAAAATTATGTTTCCGGCATAGTTTTTTTAAATCGCAATTTTATGGAAATAAGAAATATTGCTATTATCGCCCATATTGATCATGGCAAAACAAGTTTGACAGACGCTTTAATGAGCCAGACCGGCGTGGCAGAAAGAGGTGTGAGTATGGATTCAAACGTTCTGGAACTAGAGCGTGGAATTACCATTTACTCAAAAAACACCTCCGTGTTTTACCGCGGGACAAAAATAAATATCGTGGATACTCCGGGCCACGCTGATTTCGGTTCGGAGGTGGAGCGAGTTTTAAGGTCAATCGATTCCGTGCTTTTAGTGGTTGATGCGCAGGAAGGCCCGATGCCGCAGACAAAATCCGTATTAAGAAAATCTTTGGAACTCGGTTTAAAAACAATTGTGGTTATAAATAAAATAGACAAGCCGGCCGCCCGGCCCGAATGGACGAAAGAAGAAATATTTACCCTTTTTATGGAACTTGGTGCAAACGACGAACAATCGAATTTCACCACTGTTTATTCAATTGCTAAAGATGGAATTGCCAAGCTTGACTTAAAAGACGATTCAAAAGATTTGTCTCCGCTTTTAGATGTCATAATTAAAGAAGTCCCAATAGCTTCCTCTGATGAGTTAAGCCAAAAACCGCTAAGGGTCCAGCCGTTTAATCTTGGCTACGACAATTTTATGGGCCGGCTGGCTATAGGCAGAATATATGAAGGGATAATAAAATCCAACAGCAATGTTTTTGTAAAAAAGTCTTCGGGTGAAACAAAGGAAAGAAAGATAACTAAGTTATTCACTTTTAATGGTCTGGAAAGGCGGGAAGTGAACGAGGCGTATGCCGGAGATATTGTGATGATTGCGGGCTTGCCGGATATTTATATCGGCGAAACTATTTGTGCCGATTCGTTACAGGAAGCGCTGCCGGCCATTAATATTGACGAGCCGACGATATCTCTTAATTTTTTGGTTAATAATTCGCCGTTTGCTGGAAGAGAGGGGAAATTTGTTACCAGCCGGCAGCTTCGCGAAAGATTGACAAAAGAGTTAGAAGTTAATGTCGGGCTGAAAATAGATTTTTCTTCAAGTGATTATTTCAAGGTTTATGGCCGCGGTGAGCTTCATATTGCTATTTTGCTTGAAAATATGAGAAGGGAGGACTACGAGGTGCAGGTTTCAAAGCCTCAAGTTATTTTTAAAGAAGAAAACGGAACAAAACTTGAACCGTTTGAAGAAATCACAATAGACGTACCAAACGAGATGAAGGGCGTTGTTATAGAAAAAATTTCCAAACGAAAGGGGATTATGACAAATATGCGTCTGGAACAAAACCATACGATAATTATTTTTGAAATACCAACAAGGGGATTTTTGGGATATCGCGGAGAATTTATGACAAACACGCGCGGCGAGGGAATAATCTGCAGTCGAGTTATCGGCTTTAGGCCTTATGTGGGAGAGATAGAACACCGGACAGTTGGTTCGATGGTTTCTATGGCTAATGGAAAATCTCTTGGGTTTTCTCTTTGGAATTTGCAGGAGCGGGGAGAACTTTATATAGGTTCGGGAACGGAAGTTTATGAAGGCATGGTGGTTGGAAACGTTTCCAAAGGGAAAGATATGGCGGTAAATCCGACAAAAGGAAAAGAACTTACTAATATGCGGGCGAAAGGGTCTGATGAAGCAATAATATTAACTCCGCCGACAGAGCTTACTCTTGAAGGGGGGTTAGAAATAATGAATAACGACGAGTATCTTGAAATAACCCCTGGAAGCATTCGTCTAAGAAAGCAATTTTTTACAGAAATTGATCGAGTCCGTGCCAAAAGGCAGGAAAAATCTGAGATGTAATTCCAACCAGTTGATTTTTTATTTACAGAGAGGTCCGAACATAGTCCAATGTCCCCATTAAGTGGTGGGGTTTTTATTTAAACAGCCAATAACTCCCTTGATTGCCGCAAAATTATCTCAGGATATACCCATCCAAATGTTCGAAAATCGTCCCATCCGTTCAGCTAAGCACTACTGCCCTTTTAGGCGGTTTTTTGGTAAAGTGAATCAATGGAACCGTTAGCTTCAAAAATCAGGCCAAAGACCTTGAAAGAATTCGTGGGCCAGGATCATTTAGTTGGCGAAGGAAAACCTTTGAATGTTGCCATAAAGCAAAAGCATCTGTTTTCGTTTGTTTTTTGGGGTCCGCCGGGAACCGGAAAAACAACTCTTGCGAAAATATATGCCAAAAGTTTGGATGTCAAGCTTTACGAATTATCTGCGGTTTCCGCCGGCAAAGCAGATATCAGGAAAATAATCGAGGAAGATACGAAAGACTATTCCAAGGTTTTATTCTTGGATGAAATTCACCGCTTCAATAAGGCCCAGCAGGATTTTCTACTTCCTTACGTGGAAAGAGGGGATATGACTTTAATCGGAGCCACTACGGAAAATCCAAGCTTTGAAATAATTGCGCCTTTGCTTTCCCGCTGCAGGATTTTTGTTTTGTACGAACTTTCAGATAAAGAGATGAAAACCATCATTAAGCGAACCAAATTCAAATTAGACAAGAAATCAATTGATTGGCTGATTAATATGGCAAACGGAGACGCAAGGCAGGCCATTACCATGCTTGAAAACACGAACGAACTTTATAAGAAGATCACCGTGGAGAATCTAAAGAACGCCTTGCAGTCAAAATTCTTAAGATACGATAAAGTAGGGGAGGAACATTATAATACTATTTCAGCTTTTATCAAAAGCATGAGAGCAAGTCAGCCGGATGCGGCTTTATATTATTTAGCGCGGATGATTGATTCTGGCGAAAATCCCAAATTTATAGCAAGGAGAATGGTTATTTTCGCTTCAGAGGACATAGGCTTGGCCCAGCCCACGGCTTTGGTGGTAGCTAACGATGTTTTTAGAGCCGTGGAAATAATCGGGTTGCCCGAATGTGGCATTAACTTGGCGCACGGAGTAGCTTATCTGTGCCAATGCAAAAAAGACAGAAGCGCCTACGAGGCCTATATGAAAGCTATGGAAGATGTTAAAAAATACGGAAACTTATCCATACCTTTGCATTTGCGGAATCCGGAAACAAAACTAATGAAAGAATTGAATTACGGCAAAGGATATGAAAAATACTCTAAGGAATCTTTTCTGCCCGATAAGTTGAAAGGAAAGAAATACTTGATACTATAACAAAACAGGTCTTAACGTCGTCCGTCCCCCCGGAGCCGCTTCCAGAATATCGCCAATCAGACGGTTTTTTGGTAGAATAGAGATAGGAAAAGTCGGGAATTAATTTTAAGGTAAGAATAAAATGACAGAACAATTTTTTATACAAAATCAATGGCTTCTTTATTTAGCTGTTTTATGGACTTTACCCTGGAAGGGAGTGGCGCTTTGGCGAGCAAGTAGAAATAGCCACAAGAAGTGGTTTATAGCTTTACTTATTATTAACACCCTGGCTATTTTGGAGATTGTTTACATCTTCTTTTTTAGCAAGAAAAAAGAAACCGAAGTTTAGATTATGTCCACGGTGGTCAGCTAACGAATTTCAAAAAATCGCCAAGCCCGCCCAAATTTCTTCGAAATTTAGATGGGCAAGAAAGCGGCACGATACCATAAGGTATATGCCAGCCATACACCGACTGGTGTTGTGGCGGTTTTTTGATAGAATGAAATATAGAAGAACTAAATGATCGCATGATTAATTTTAGAAATTACCGCAAAAAAATTAAAGCCAATCGGCAAAATTTATTAGTTTTAATTAAAAAACTATGAGCATTTTAGGGCCAAGTCCGTCTTTCTCAAGGTCTGCTGCAAGGCCTACTGTAAAAAAACAGAAAAAACCTTCTGGTCCCCTAGGTTTTTTTGAAGAAAGGAGGAATTGGCGAAAGAGTGATGCAGGGGGAAGGCTTAGCCAATCACAATTAACTTCTGGCAGCAGAAGAAAATATTATAAAAGACGGGAAATAGATCAAATGTTAGACAAAAGATTTCCATGGAGCATAGATAAAGGTTTTATTTCAAGAAACCGTGCCGCAAGCGAATTAAAAAAGATGAGAATGGAAGAGCATCGAGCCAAAACAACGGAGGAAAAAAGAAGAATCAGAGAAGAAAGAGATTTCTTAACAAAAGGATTTGAGTTAAAAGGAAAATACTGATTTAATATATGGTATTTCATTGTCAATCCCATCACAGAGACAATACGCATCATAAGCCTCTGGTGGGCTTTTTGCTTTACGGGGAGGGAGGTATAATGAGGTAATATGCCAAATCAGTATATCATTGACTATTTTAAAAAAAATAAAGATAGATTTTCTTTTGAAATTTTAAAAGAGAAACTCATTAAAGCAGGGTATCCTAATAATCAGATCGAGGAAGCAGCACAATTGGTATATAGAGTAGCCCCGTCGCCTAAAAAGATTTCGAGAGCCCCGACTTTTTGGGATTTTTGGCACAAAAAAGTTTATACCTCCGGAAAAGAGAAAATCCTTGATTTCATTGCCGGTTTTATATTTGCAATTATATTGAAATCCATAATAGGTGGATTAATGAGCCTGATAGGAATGTTCGGATTTTATAGTTTTTATAGTTTCATTCTGTATTTCATAATTTTTTTGGCAATAATAACCTATTTCTTAATAAAAAGAAAGTATATTGCCTTTGGTATAATTTGTGAAATTATTTTGTCATTTATTTTTCCAATATTTACATTATTCACATTTCTCCCCTTTTATTTTTAAATGCGGTATAATTAAATAATTAACTTCAGCTTTTAAAATCTATGCCTAACCAAGAAGAAGAAATTTTAAAAGAGTTAGGGCGCCTAATAGAAAAAGTAGAACAGTTCGAAAAACGCCTAGAAATTATAGAAAAACAGCAGGCTCCTCAACCCGTCGAGCCAATTCTTTATAAAGAAGTTCCCGAACATCATCCAGAAATAGAAAAACCAGAAATAGAAGAAAAAATTATACCCCCTCCAGAGAAAAAACCCATAGACATCGAGGAAACTATGGGAACGTGGTTGCCAAGAATTGGGATGTTGGCTCTGCTTTTCGGGGTAGGGTTCTTTTTAAAATATGCTTTTGACCATCAGTGGATTGGACCAACGGGAAGAATTATTCTCGGGCTTTTAGGAGGAATTTCGCTATTAGGAGCTGGGGAATATTTTGAAAGCAAAAAATATCATAGTTATGCTCGGGTATTTACCGGGGGTGGATTAGCAATACTGTATTTTTCATTATATGCTGCTAGGAGTTTTTATCAGATGATAGGCGTTACTCCAACCTTTATTTCGATGCTCTTTGTTACTCTTGCTGCAGGATTTTTTGCAGTTCGATACAATTCTCAAACAGTGGCTTTCTATAGTATAATTGGAGGTTTTTTAACGCCACTTTTAATTGGTGCTGCTGGGGTAGATCGAATCGGTCTTTTATGGTACATGGCTATTTTAAATTTAGGAATTTTTGGATTAGCTTTTTTCAAAAAGTGGAGAATATTAAACTTTGTAGCCTTTGCTTTTACCGCCATAATATATTTAGCTACTTATGAACGATTTCATTCCGTCGAGCCTCTTTCTACTTCTCTTGGCTTTCTGACTTTTTATTTTCTGATTTTTGCTTTTGCAGCCTTTCTCTATAATATCCTTTATAGATTACCCGCCCTTAAAGAAGACATTTATCTTATTTTAGGTAACGCTTTTTATTACTATGGATTTAGTTACTTTCTGCTAAAACCAGACTATGAAAATTTGTTAGGCTTGTTTACTTTTGGTTTAGCGGTTTTTTACTTGATTTTGGCCTACCTTGCTTTTTCGCGTAACCCTCAAGATAAGTTTTTACCCTTAGTTCTTTTGGGAACATGCGTAGCATTTGTTACTACTGGTATTTGGGTCCAATTTGAACAGTATTGGATTACTATTTTCTGGACATTGGAGGCCCTTGTCTTGCTTTGGGTTGGATTTCAAATTAAGGATTTCGCAGAGCGAGCTTACGCCACTAGAATTCTGGCACTGGCTATATTCATTTTAGCTCTACTAAAGCTAATGTTTATCGATTCAAGAATTCCTTCGGGCGAATTCACCCCTATTTTCAATGAAAGGGTCTTTGTGTTCCTGCCCTATATCATTTCCTTATTTTTAGCCGCAATGCTGTATTCGTATTATAAAGAAATGATTTCCGAGTCTGAAAGAAAAATTTCTACAGCCTGTACAATGGTAGCTAACTTCTTGATGATTTATTTGATAAGCGTAGAAATTATAGATTATTTCGGATTAAAAATAAAAGAGCTATCTTCTGGTAAAGATGCTTATGTACCATCACGGTACTCTTACGAAGAAAAAAGAACCCTGCTTTCTCAAAGAAATGCCTGCCTTTCCATTGTCTGGGCTTTTTACTCTATTCTTTTAATTGCAATAGGTATTATTAAAAGATATAAACCTATTCGATTGATGGCCTTAATACTGTTTGGCATTACTACCTTGAAAGTTTTCTTCATGGATTTATCTTACTTACAGGGCTTTCCTCGAATTCTCTCCTTTATTGTTTTGGGACTCCTGCTTTTAGGAGCCGGGTTTCTCTACAATAAATACAAAGATAAAATTCAGGAATTTGTCTAATATGACAAGCTTTAAGAAGTTAACTTTGATATCACTGTCTTTATTTCTTCTGTCTTTTGCATTTGCTGTCCTCGCCGATTTTACAATAGAAAACTGGCTTTTTTATAAAAGCATTAGTTTACCAGAGAACCTGATAGAAGAAAAAAATCCTATTGCGATAAAATTAGACGATGAGGTTTTCAACTCGGTACAGCCGAATTTTAGAGATTTGAGAATAATTGAAGGAGAAAATAAAGAAATTCCCTTCCAAATCGTCAAAAAAGGTGGCGGAGTTAAAACAGAAGAAGATGTGGCTCGCCAAGGAGAAATTATAAATCCTTCTTCTGCTCGCTCTCCTTCTCAAGAAAAGAGTTTTGGGCCAGGAAAAATGTTAGATGGCAACTATGCCACTTATTTTCAGAATGATTATTTGAAAGAACCCAAAGAAGCAAATTTTACTGTAGATCTAAAAAGAAAAACTCTTACCAACAAGATAGTTATCCTTTCTAGCGATGCTGAAAACACTTGGACAACGATTAAAATTGAAGGAAGTGACGATTTAAGTAATTGGCAAATTATAACAGAAAAAACTTTTTTTCCATTTTTACCTCGTCGAGCAATTATTTATCCTGAAAGCTTTTATCGTTACTTAAGATTAAGTTTTGAACACACAGGATCTTTGAAAATTCATGAGCTTGAAGTTTATACCCCCATTTATACTTCGCCAGAAGTCTATCTTGTTTTTGTGGGCGAGAAGGCAAAGAATTATAAACTCTATTATGGAAATGACTTAGCTATTTCCCCAGCTTATAAAATGGAACAACTATCTTTAGAGAATTCATTTTTGGGTTCTTTGAGCGAAGAATATATCAATCCCAGGGGTAAAGCCGATTATGATAAGGACGGAATTGCTAATGAAAAAGATAATTGCCCCTTTGTTTCAAATTCTGATCAAAAAGATATAGATGGAGACGGGAGGGGTGACGCTTGCGATAATTGCCCCACATTAAAAAATGCAAATCAATTAGACAATAATAACAATGAAATAGGGGATATTTGTGAAGATAATGACGGAGACGGAGTTTTAAATATAATTGATAACTGTCCAGATTATCCCAACAGAGAACAAAAAGATGAGAACAGAAACGGGATAGGTGATGCTTGCGATGATTTTGATAATGACGGAATAATTAATGATAAAGATAATTGCATCGACAACTATAATCCTGGTCAGGCAGATCAAGACAAAGATAAGATAGGAAATGCTTGTGACCCCAAAGATGATCGCTGGACAGAAAGAATGCCTTATTTACTCTGGATTACTATAGTAATAGTTATTGGAGTTATCATATTTTTTGCCCTTCGTTTATTGAAGAGAATGAAATAAAGTAGGGGTTTTCAAATGATATTCTAATATCACATAGCTAACGGAGCTAAAGTTACTGTTTTAACATCCAAATTATCCAAATACCAGGTTCTCCTCCTCCGTTAAAACTACGGACGGACACAGTAACCTTGTTCAAGGTCCCCGGCACTTCGACTTGTTTCGCTCGCTCAGTGCAAGCTACTTCGACAAGCTCAGTGCAAGCAGTCTTTTTTCGCTCAAATTTAGCTTAAAAAATTCCTCAATTTTCGCTAAAGTAATAAATATCAATTTGACAGAGAAAAATATTTCCTGTATATTGGGAAATAGCAGTTCTTTTTTCTCAAGTATAGAATAAAAAGAAGTGCCGTAATCTCTAAGTTGAGAACAAGGTCGTTAACCCTTCGATAAAGCTCAGGGTTAATACTGAGCAAAGTCGAAGCATTAAAATTTAATTAATAAATTTTCTAAAAATGAATAAAAAACTTTATGTAGGAAGTCTTTCCTTCGATACTACTGAAGATGGTCTTCGCGATCACTTTGCAAAAGCAGGTAAAGTAGAGTCAGCAAGTATCATCACAGATAAAACTTCTGGCAGACCAAAAGGATTTGGTTTTGTAGAAATGTCTTCAGAGGACGAAGCGAAAAAGGCAATAGAAATGTTTGATGGAAAAGAATTAGATGGAAGAACTATTATAGTAAATGAAGCAAAGCCAATGAAGGAAAGGTTTTAAAAACCCCTAAACTGATGAATAAAAAGCCCCTAAGGGGCTTTTTGTGTTTAAGAAACAGGAAATTAGGGACGGTTCTGAATTTTCAGAAACAGTGAGTAGTCCTTCGGCTATGCTTTCCTCGAGTCTGAGCGACCTCGGAGTCGAAGACAGGACAAGCACCTTTTTTCGCTCAAATTTAGCTTAAAAAATTCCTCAATTTTTGCTTACCCTGGGGTAGCCTGCCTGCCGGTAGGCAGGGATTCGAACCTTGTCGCTAAATTAGCGATTTTTTTATTTGCCCTTGACTTTTTTATAAAAATAAGTAAAATATAGATTAGCAAGAAGGACTTGTTTTCCTACAAAAAGGAGGGACAGAAGTGGCAGAATTTCCAGAGCCGATGGAAGGATCAGTATTCTACGAAGATGAAGTTACCTATGCGTGTCTCGCTTTTCATCCCATTAGGGATGGCCATACAATCATAGTTTGGAAAGCAGATGTTGAAGATCTGAACGATCTAAGCGAAGAAAATCATGCACACCTTATGAACGTTATGTATAAAGTCCGAAAGGCACTGTTGATTGCGTATGGGGTGCCGAAGGTTTACGTAGCCTATTTGGACGAGGCCCTGCATGTTCATATTCACCTTTTTCCTCGAAAAGAAGGCGAAGAGATGGGCTTTGGTTTAATGGCACGGCCTCACGGAGAACTGACCGATCTTTCGATGGTTTCTATCCTTCGTTCTTTTCTGCCTGTTTCATAAAAGGGAAACTACAAGATCGCTAAAGCGGTATGGTGATAATATGCCAGCCGCTTTTGTTTTTTTCCTAAAACTGATATCTTAAGAATAGGGATAAAGTTATGAATAAACTTCCAAAACCCAAAAAGGAATCGATTATCTATAAAGATCAACATTTATATGTCTGTTTAGCAAAACATTCCATTGTAAATGGTCATGTGGTTATTGTTTGGAGAAAGAATGTTCCTGATTTACGCTTGCTTCCAGACAGAGATTACGATTATTTAATGGATACGGTATTTGCAGTAAGAAATGCTTTATTGAAAACCTTAAAAATCAAAAAGGTTTATTTAGTTTATATGGATGAAGCTAAACATGTTCATTGGCACTTAGTTCCACGATATAAGGAAAGAGGTTTTGACCTTTTCCAGCATAAACCCAAGACCTTAAAGAATTTTTCTCTGGCCAAGAGGATAAAAAGAAATTTAGTTTTTGAATAAATAGAAACGTCAGGCGGTAGCTAATAACTCTTTTGATTACTGTAAAACTAACTCAGGATACTTAATCATTTCTACCTAATTAGCGGTTCTCCTCCTTCGTCCCGCCTTAGTGGGACTTCGGACGGACAAGGAAAATCGTCCACCCTAGTACCATACGGTAGAGGGTAGGTGTGAACCGACTGGTTCTGCACCACGACTCCCAGTATTTATTTCAGCTTTTAGGTTTTAGCTTGTAGCTTATAGTTATCGCCTTTTAGGCGGTTTTTTTGGTAGAATGAAAAATATGAGTAAAAAAATTCTTATTCTCGTACTCGTTGTTATTATCGTAGGAATTGCGGTATATTTTACAGCATTAAAGCCGGGCGAAGCACGCGCCAAGAGGTTTTCTATTTTAAAGACTATTGTATTTTAAAAAATAGTCTGATATAATTTGAGAGTAATCAAAATGTCTATCCAAACTATTTTTGATATTATAGGTTCTATTTCCTTGGCGATTATCGCAACTTTCGTCTGTGTGGTCTTTTACTATCTTATTAAAATTTTGCGAGATATTTCAAAAATAACTTATCAGGTTCGAGAGAAAGGCGAAAAATTCGGAAACATGGTAGCTGCCCTGATAACCATAATTAAAAAAACCTTTATTAAACAAAAAAAGAAAAAATAAATTAATAAATAATAAAAATATGACAGGAGAAAAAACGACAAAAAGAGGGGCGGGCAAAAAGATATTGGTAGCAGCCATTTTAGGAGCGGTAGTTGGAATGCTTCTGGCGCCTAAGGCAGGGAAAGAATTACGACAAGATTTGAAAAAGATTATGCAGAAAATGGAAATAGAGATAATCAAGCAAGCAGGAAAGACAAAAAAACTTACCAAAGAGAAGTACGAAGAGATTGTAGAAGCGGTTGTGAATTCTTATGCTAAAGCAAGGAAAATCAAGAAAGGAGATTTAAATAAGGTAGCTAAGGATTTGAGAAAAATTTGGGCGGATGTGTCAAGGAAACTAAGGACAAAATAGTCTAAGCTCCCAAATTTGCCTATGAATAAAGAGGAGGAAAAATCTCTGAAAGGGTTGGTTCTTGATTTGACGAAGCTTATCGATCAGCTTCGTTCTAAGCGTTATCTCCAGATAGTTGACGATATAAAAAAATTTCTTTTCTATAGTCTTTTATCAGGAATAGCCAGGGGAGCAGGGTTTACTATCGGTGTTACTATTGTAGCTGCTTTAATTTTTTGGATACTATCAAAATTGACTGTTATCCCGTTTTTTGGAGATTGGATTATTGATTTGCTAGATTATATTCAGCAGGCCAAATTGCATGCATTCTAGTTTCATTTCCTTGGAAAAGGCGAGCTGGCCTTTTGCGGCCAGCCCGCCTTTTATTATTTCCCACAAAGTTTTTACTCTTTTATTGAGTCAAGAATCTTTTTGGCGCCCTCAACACTTTCTGAGAGGGAGTCCTTAACTGCATTAACAGCCTCACCGCCAATTTCTTTAGCAGCATCGATTGCTGCCATCACAGCTTCCTTTGTTGCCCCAACAGAACCTTTTACTGCTTCGACTGTAGGGCTTTAAAGTAGTTGGAGCGGTAAATGGCGAGGAAGGTTTGAAACTTGCCTTGATTGAACACCCTCTTACTAATTTAAGCGATATCGAAAAGATATCTGAAGCGGTCCAAGAGGGAGCTTATGAGTATTTGATTAAAACTGATTGGAAGATAGAAGATATAATAAAGAAGGTTAAGGAAAAATTAGCAGGTGAATAATTACCCTTAACATATGATACCATAAGAGCTATTCAACCTTTCTAATATTTGCTATAATTTATTAAAGGTCAAAAATAAAGTTAAAATAAACAAAAAAATGGATACAGGCAACAAAAAAGCTATTAGTGGTTTAATCTTCGGCATTGGGCTTATAGCGCTTCTTATTGGTGCGCTAACTGATGTATATACCACAACCACTGGCGTGATTATTGCACTCGCTGTTTGGATTATTGGTGGGGCACTTGCCGCACTTTTATGCAGAGGAAAGAAAGAATCGCCCAAACCGCCAGAACAAACACAGCAATAAATCAACAAAAAAATCGCCTTTTTGGCGATTTTTTGTTAGGATAAAATAGGTCAGCTATATTAAAAAAGGTGATTATAAAAAATATGGCTACAAAAGCAAAAAAATCATGGCAGGAGAAATTAAAAAATGACAAAAACCTGCCAAAAGTCGTTAAAATTAAAGGAAAGTTGGCCAAAAGATGGGGGAGAGGAACTGTGGCTACTCCAGCTCCCAGAGAGGTAGATCAGATTATGAAAAAAGTTCCCAAGGGAAAACTTATTACCATAAATCAGATTCGTGAAAAGATTGCCAAAAAGCATAAAGCGACAATGGGTTGTCCTATTTGTACTGGGATATTTGCCAGAATTTCAGCTGGAGCTGCAGAAGAACTAAGAGCTGAAGGAAAGAAAAATACCACTCCTTATTGGCGGACATTAAAAGAAGGCGGAGTTATTAACGAGAAATACCCTGGCGGAGTGGCTGGTCAGAAAAAATTATTGACAAGAGAAGGCCACAAAACAATCCAGAAAAGGAAAAAACGTATGGTTGTTAATTTCGAAAAACAGTTGATAAAGTTATAAATAACCTGACTTAAGAGATGAAAAAATTACTAATTATTTTTTTATTAATCGCGATTTTCTCTTTTGCTGGCTATCCGTCAAGGGCAAATGCCGTAAGTCAAGACAAATTAGATGAATTGCAGGCTCAATTAAATTACATTGCCCAGATGCTTTATTCTTTGAAAGAGCAAGTTGCAAAATTAATTAAATCTCCGGAACCATCTTATATTAAAATTTTAGATAAAGATTTAATTATACAGAAAGTTGAACAAGGAAAAGAATTTTTATTTAGAATGGAAAATAAAGATGAACATGGATTTTATAAGAGATACGATACTATAAATGATAGTTTTGAAAATAGAGTGCATACTATTTACTCTGCCTCGATTATTTATACTTTTTTATATATTTATGATTATGACCAGGATGAAAGAATTTTAGAAAATTTACCTGACTGGGGCAATTTCCTTCTTTCAATGCAGAACAGCGAGCAAGGCAGACGCGCCTACGGCGCTTTTCACTATTCTTTCTATTTAGACAGCCAAGAAAAAGAGCAAAGATTTCCAGTTGGCACAAGCGCCTTGAGTATATTTACCCTTTTAAGATTATATGAGATAACTGGCGAGCAAAAATACTTAGAATCTGCAAAATTAGCTGGTGACTGGTTAATGACTATGCAAAAAGAAAACGGAGCCATTAAATCTTACGGAAGATATGAAGATAACAAGTGGCTTATGGGCACAAAGGAGTCTCTTTTATACAATGGCCAGGTTCTTTCCAGTCTCTCTAAGCTTTATGGGGCAACAAAGGAACAAAAATATTATGATACCGCAGAAAGAATTGCTAAATATTTCACTGAAAAATACGGACAAGAGCAAGGTTATATCGAAGGTGACTATCGGAAAAAGAATCCAATATCAAATTCTTGGGTCGTAATGTCTCTGTTAGATTTTTATAAAGTAAGCCACGACGATTATTATAAAAACATAATTTACGAATTGAGCGATTTAATTTTAAAAAATCAAATAACAGATGAAGATGATTTTGAAGATTACGGTCGTTGGAAAGGAGCTTATTCAACAAGCGGCATTGGCTGGATAAGCGAGGTTATGACAGAAATGTATAGGTTTTGCGACAAAGAAAATAGAACAGATTGTAACAAATATAAGGATGCAGTTGTCAAAGCAATTAGGTGGCTCATTCAAAATACTTATTCAAAGGAAAATTCCTCTTCTCTTGAGAACCCAGAAAGAGCAATTGGAGGCGTTTTTTGGAGTAGCTATAATAAATATGTCAGGACTGATTCTGTCTGCCACGCCTTAAATGGCTACACTCGCATAATTAATGCCTTAGATGAAGGGATTTTGCTTTCACTTCCTTAGTTTTGAATAGAATAAAACTCGTTCGTTAAATTTAACTTATTTGAAAGGTCGAATCCAAACAGAAATAATATAAATTAAACTATGAAACGAACAATTGAAAATTTAACAAAAGCATTTATTGGCGAAAGTCAGGCCAGAAATCGGTATACTTTTTATGCCAAAGTTGCCAAGAAAGAGGGCTTTGAGCAGATTGCCGAGATTTTCCTAATTACTGCTGACAACGAAAAAGAGCATGCCAAAAGATTATTTGAACACATTCAAGAGTTAAAAGAAAAAATTGGTGAGAATTTAGATGAAATTAAAGTTGAAGCTGCAGCTCCAACAATTTATGGCAATACGGCTGAGAATCTAAAAGCAGCAATTGCCGGTGAAAATTATGAATATACTCAAATGTATCCTGAATTTGCTGATGTTGCTGAAAAAGAAGGGTTGCCTCATATAGCTGCAAGGCTTCGGGCTATTGCCAAAGCTGAAGAGCACCACGAGGAAAGATATAAAAAATTGTTAAAAGAAGTAGAGGCCGGAACAATATTTAAAAAAGAAAAAGAAGTCTGGTGGGTTTGCAGAGAATGCGGCTATTTGCACTTTGGCAAAGAACCTCCAGAGAAATGCCCTTCCTGCGATCACCCAAGAAGTTTTTGCCAAATTAAATGCGAAGAATACTAATTTATGACAGAAAAAGAATTTTCTGACAGGGACAATAAAAAATTAGCTTTCAGGGCCACGCTTCACTGTGTTATGGGTTGCGGACTAGGGGATACTGCCGGTTTAATAATTGGCACTGTTTTGGGTTGGGAAATTATTCCAACGATGATTTTAGCTATCGTTTTAGGATTTATTGGAGGATACAGCCTAACAATAATTCCTCTTTTGAGGAGAGGGATTGATTTGAAAAATGCTAGCAAAATTACAGTTGTTAGTGAAACAGCCAGTATTTTAGTCATGGAAGCTGCTGAAAATGGAACAGCCCTTATTATTCCCGGCGTCTTATTGGCTGGCTTTTTAAATCCTTTGTTTTGGATTGGCTTAATAGTTTCAGTAGTTGCCGGTTTTATAGCAGCCTATCCTGTCAATTACTTTATGATTTCCCGCGGCGTAAAAGAAGCCCACACCCACCACTAATAATTTTTAGAGGTTCGAGTCCTACCGCCGGAGCAGACCGAGACGGGTAGGGCGTTAGGGTGACCGAGATTGTATGTCTAAAAAATCGCTTTTTAGGCGATTTTTTGGTAAAATATTAATATATGAGCAAAAAAATACTTATTTTTTTGATAATAATTGTTGTTCTTGGAGCTACAGCATATTTCACAATGTTTAAACCGGGCGAAGTACCAATCACCGATATTAATAATTTTGAAGAATGCATTTCTGCAGGTTACCCTGTATTGGAAAGCTATCCCAGGCAATGCAAGACGCCCGATGGCAAAACATTTACAGAAGATATTGGTAATGAGTTAGAAAAGCTGGACCTGATAAGTGTAAGCAACCCCCGTCCCAATCAAACCATTCAAAGCCCAATCGTTATTGAGGGAGAAGCAAGAGGTTTTTGGTTTTTTGAGGCCGATTTCCCAGTTAAACTTTTAGACGGAAATGGGAATTTGCTTGCTCAAGATATTGCCCGAGCTCAGTCAGATTGGATGACAGAAGATTTTGTGCCCTTTAAAGCTGAGTTGTATTTTCAAGCACCAATTACAGAAAAAGGAACACTTATCTTAGAAAAAGATAATCCTTCGGGCCTGCCCGAAAATGCTGACGAATTACGGATTCCAGTAAAATTTAAAAGTGGATTAGAGATAATAAAGATAAAAGTATATTTTAACAATGATAGATTAGATCCTGAGTTTTCCTGTAACAAAGTTTTTCCTGTCGAAAGGGAGATTACCAAGACTCAAGCTATAGCTAGAGTTGCCCTAATAGAGCTTTTAAAAGGAGCAAGGCAAACCGAAAAAGATGAAGGATTTTTTAGTAGTATAAACCCAGGGGTTAAGATTCAAAGCTTGACTATTGAAAACGGAACAGCCAAAGTTGATTTTGACGAACAGTTGGAGTTTCAAGTTGGGGGTTCCTGCCGAGTAGCAGCTATCAGGGCTCAAATAGCAGAGACGCTGAAACAGTTTCCAACAGTAAATAATGTTATAATTTCAATCGATGGTCGAACCGAAGACATTTTACAACCCTAACTAGGGGCATGCTTTTGTTTCGCAAATAGATTTAGAAAACGGTATAGGCTTTATGATATGGAAAATTTCTTCACGAAAAGGTCGAACAATTAATAAACAATGGTTAATATAGTCAAAAAAATGCCAAATATAATAAAAAAGATTATTGCTGTTGTTGTGACTTTAACGGTTTCAATTTGGTTAATTGGTCCTAGCGTAGCTCAGGCAGTAACAGCCGAAGAACTGCAAGCTCAAATTGATACCCTATTAGCTCAATTAGCTACATTACAAGCCCAACTGGCTACCTTACAACAAGGAGAGACTTCAATCATTGTAGGTTGTACAATTACCTCCTTTAGCAGAAATCTACAAGGGGGGATGAGCGGAGATGATGTTCGTTGTTTGCAGATTATTTTGAATTCAGACCTTGACACCAAATTAGCTTCATCTGGTGTTGGTTCTCCTGGTAAAGAAACTTCTTATTTTGGCTCCTTGACTAAAGCCGCGGTCATTAAATTCCAGGAAAAATATGCCGGTAAAGTTCTTGGTCCCTGGAGTTTAACTATAGGGACTGGTTTTGTTAAGACAACAACCAAAACTAAATTAAATGAATTTTTGGCTAAAACTTCTCCTTTAGGTGTAGCAGATATTATTACTGAATATTTTAAAATTAGCCAAAAAGAGATTACAACACCCCTTTTAGTAGGTCCTGCCAGTAGATACGGTTGTGAAAGTGCAAACGATTGTGCTTATATAACCGATAAAGGTGAATACGACTTGCCAGAGAATGATTGTGGTAATTTGGATTACTTTGGTTTAAGCTCTGATAGCGCAGGTATTACAACTGATGACTCAATAGCTTGTGAATGCGAGCAACACATAGCGACACAAGAGCCGTGCTCAATAAATATTGAGGCAGGAGAACAAGAGTGTATTTGGATTGAGGACAATTTTGATTATACTGTTTGTAAGAAGATTGAAGAAGAACCTCCGATAATCTCGCCGGATATAAAATTAAGTAATTTCTATTATTCACCAGAAAATCCAGTTGTGAATGAACAAGTTAATTTCTTCGTTACAGTTGAAAATATCGGGACAGCTTCTTGTACAGAAGTCAGCCTTGATCTAAATTTTGGAAACGACTTAGGCATTTTGCTAAGATATATTTGGCCTTGTCATTATTATCCTTTTGATCCGGATCAACCTTGTTTTGACCCAGGTGATAAGTTTACAGGCCCCGGAGAACTAGTAGAATTCTCATATAATTCATCTGGCTCTTATAATGCGAGCATATACGGATTTTGTGGAAATTTTTTGGTAGGAACAACTGAAGGAGATTTGGATTGGAGTAACAATGGCCCTTTGTCAGTAACTGTAAATGTTGTTGAGTAAAAAATAGATGCAAGATAATTTTAAAAGGTTGGATGTTTTCAGCCCAATACTTTTTTAAAAAGTGTTTTTAACTATTCTAAAATCGTCTAATCAAAGAAGCTAAGCTTGATGTTCCAATCGCAAACCCTTCCATAAACCAAGTTCTAATATTGTACCATCCCCGGAGCCCTTCGCTTCCGTTCAGGGTAAACCAATAAAAAATCGCCAAGAAGGCGATTTTTTGATAAAATTGAGGCATGAAGCAATGGGATAAAATATTTAAGTGGTACGGTAAAGTTTTTACTAAACCACAAGAAGATATACCAAAACTTGTAAAGCTGTTTAAGAAAAAGGGTGTTAAAAAGGTTCTTGATTTAGGATGTGGTTCTGGGAGACATACGGTTTATATAGTAAAATATGGCTTCGAGGTTTATGGAATTGATATTGCTCCAAAAGGAATTAAAATGACAAAAGAATGGTTAAGAAAAAAGAAGCTAAAAGCAAATCTTACAATTGGTTCTATCTATAAAAGGTTGCCATATAAAGATAACTTTTTTGATGCTGTAATTTCGACTCAAACAATTCATCATGAAAGAATTCAGAATATTCGAAAGGCGATTAAAGAGATTGAAAGAATTTTAAAACCAAAGGGTTTAATTTTTATAACTGTCCGTAAAAGAAAATTCAAGAAATTCCGGCCAAAATCTACAATCATTGAAAAATACGGAAAACAAAAATCAAGATATAAAGTAATTGGACCCAGAACTTATATTCCAATAGAAAAAGGCGAAAAAGGATTAATGCATTATCTGTTTAATAAAGAATTATTGAGGAAAGAATTTAAGAATTTCAAAATTCATAATATTTGGGTTGATTCTGATAAAAAACATTACTGCCTTTTGGGCGAGTTAAAGGCTTAATTTCTTTATAATTCCTGAAAAATAAAAATCGCCAAGAAGGCGATTTTTTGATAGAATTGAGATATGAAAAAAATAACGAAACCCCGTGAACCAGAAGAAAAAAAGTATATATTTACTGAGGGAGTAAACTATTTCAAAACAGGCAGAAATTCTATTTGGGGACTTGGTGATAAAGATACTTTAAAGCTTCTGAAGAAAATTGAAATTCACGGAAAATGGCTTAACCTTGCTGCAGGCGATGGGCGTTATAATCTGAACCTATTAGAAAAAGCTGATTTTGTAGTTGCCTCTGATATTGATAAAAGTGCTATTAGCAAATTGTGGCACAATACCCCAAAGAAACATAAGGCAAAATTAGATACAAAAGTATTTGATATTACTAAAAGATTTCCATTCAAAGACAGCTCTTTTGATGGCATTTTTTGCACGGGCACTCTACATCTTTTTCCTAAAGGCATTTTACGAAAAATAATTTCAGAAATTGGCAGGGTTCTTAAGCCAAATGGAAGAGTATTTATTGATTTTGCAACTGATATAAAAAGAACTTCTCCAGATGGAAGGCTTATTACTTTTGGAAAAGAGCCATTATATAGCTTGAAAAAAGCAAAAATTGTCCTAAAAAATCTATTCAAGGATTATAAAATAAAAATGTCTAAATCAAAACTTGTAGAATCTTTTGAAGGGGCGAATCCTCCCTATGCATTAAATTGTAAATTTATTATTTTGATAGCTGATAAAAAAACATGGAGAAGGTCAAGTTATCAGAAATAACTATTGAAAGAATAAAAAACAGAGATTTCAAGGATTTTATCCCAGAGCTTTACGAGTTGGAGAAAGTTATTGAAAATAATCCCTGGCATAATAATGATAGGGTTTTAGACCATACTATTTCAGTGCTGGTAGAGTTAGAACAAGTATTTGAAAAACTGAATGACAGAATTAAAGCTTATTTAGATAAGAAAATAAACACCTACTCAAGAAAAGAACTCCTGTTTTTAGCGACTTTATTCCATGATATCGGAAAGAAGGAAACATATAAAAAAGAAAACGATATCGCAAGATGCCCAGGACATGAAGAAGCGGGAGCCCTAAATCTTGAAACTATCCTTATAAGATTTGATTTATCAGAAAGTGAAAAAAAATTTATTATTGAAATAGTAAGAAATCACGGTATTATCCATGAGATATTAAACTATCCAGAAGAAAATCCCGAAAAGAAAACAGAAGAATTTAGAGAAAAGCACCCAGATATTTTTTTGGAAATAATCTTACTATCAACTACGGATATGATTGCCAGCCAACTTAAAGATAATAATCCAGAAGAGCTTAATTTTAGAAGGGACTTCTTAAATAAAATTATTAATAATTACTCGCCAAACAGGTTTTAACATTCCCACCATTGGAAAATATGAAATTCCAAGGGCCAAAAGAATACTGGTTCATTATATCCGCCGCCATCTTATACGGCACAATTACTGTTGGTGGTCAATTTTTCGCAAATTTAGGCTTGTCTTTGTATGAAATATCATTCTATGCGATGTTCTTTATAAGTTTAATACTTCTGCCAATAGTCTTGATTAAGCGCCAATATTTAATTAAGAAAGAGATGTTTTTGTTTTTTATAATTTATGGACTGATTGGAGCACTTTTAGAATTAACGCAATTCGGCGGAATCGTTCTCGGTGTTCCAGTAGCCATTGTCGCTCTTTTGCTATATAGCCAACCTATTTGGACCACCATATTTGGGAAGTTAATGCTTAGAGAGAAAATCACGAGTATCAAGATTATAGCGGTTGCCCTTGCTCTTGCGGGAGTTATTGTTCTTCTTAAGCCGTGGAATATAGAGTCGGTTGGACCGATTGCCGGAATAATATCTGCACTACTTGGGGGCCTATTTTTGTCGTTATGGGTAATCTATGGCAGAAAGAGCGGGATTAGCAACCAGCATTATATAACCACAATATTTGGATACACAGCCTTATCATCTGCCTGGATTTTACTTATATGGCCAATTGCAAATCTTTTTATTCACGAACCGAATATTATCCGATTATCCGTTAACTTGCCGTCACAATACTGGCTTTATTTCCTAATCTTTGCATTGATATCTGGTGTGATTCCGCATTCATTTTTCTTTAGAGGAACACAGAAAGTCCACGCTTCCATCGCAGGCATTATTTTGTTATTAGAACCAGTAAGTGCGATAATACTGGCGATGATTTTATTCGCACAACCAATTGGCTTCAATGTTCTTTTTGGTGGGGCTTTGATTTTATTTTCCAATTATTTAGTTTTATCTAAGAACAAGACAAATTTGCAGCAGGCTGAAGCCTCAGGTTAATCTTCAATTTCTCTAATTCTTCTCTTATTTTCTTCCAATCTAAGGTTCTGAATGTGTCCAATAGGGGGAGCAGGCTAGTGCTCGGTTCAAGCGACCGAGATGCATTAAAAAATCGCCAAAAAAGGCGGTTTTTTGATATCTACCTGAGGATTGTTGCTTCTGTTTTTATGTTAAAATAAAACTAAATAATCATTTTAATTTAACAAATATGATAAAAGAAAGATTAAACGAAACTCAAAAAGAAATTTTGAGAATTTATCAAGAAGCTGCCAAAAGAAGAAAAAAGCAAGATTTCACCATTGCCAGGAAAGATATATCAAAGTCATTTTTTCGTAGAGCAGAGGCATCAAGCTCAAGAGGAAGATTTCCGTTTAAAGAAAAAGAAGGGGGAGGGGAGATAGAAAAATTATATCGGGAAAGAAAAATCTCCCGCCAATTAGAAACTGAAAAAGAAGCTTGGCAGAGAAGAACCAAAGAATTAAAAGACTCTAAGGTAGATGTAACAGATTGGCGAGAAAGAATTGGTTTAAAAACAGGCCTGCGAAGAATATATAGCAAAAAACAAGAACTTCTAAGGAGAGGTTTAAAAGACTTAGTAAAGAAAGGGTATTTGAATAGTTCCGGGACTGGCATTGCCAGCCAGTATCGGCCAACGGAAAAAGTTTTTAAAACCAAAATCCCCCCAAGAATTTAAATTTCTAAAATAGCAAAATTGACATCCAAAGATTGTTGTCTCGGGCTTGCCCTCCAAAAACCGAGCGCATAAAGAAATTATGTGCTTTAAATAGGAGGGCTTGATTTTTTAATGAAGATTGCTAAAATGAAAAATCGTCAAAAAGATGGAAACTTAAAAAGGAGGTAATAGCACTTTGACAATACAGATAGAGATGTATTATTTCCAGTGCCCAGAGTGTAAAAGATATTTTAAGTCTCCAGAGAAAAACCTTCGACGGACACCATTTTGTCCAAAATGTAAAAGAGTTTCGTTAGAAAAAGTTTTTGTTCTTAATCGTACCATCGAAGCCGAAGCCAAGTTAATAGAATAGAGAAAGGAGCTATTCATGTTAGTTAAGGTAATATGTGCCTGGTGTGGAGAATTAATAAAAGAAAAGGAGGTAGAAGGAGCCATTCATGATGTGACTCATGGTATCTGCCCTAAATGTGCTAAGAAATTCGAGAAAGAAATTGATAAAATAAGACAAACACGAATTTCATCCTAAGGCGGCTCGATTTCTGAGCCGCTTTTTTCGTTGTGGCATGGGGACTTGACAAGCCTTTGTTATGGGTATATACTCATAATAGAGGGGCCTGGTCGAGCTCTTCAAAAATATAATTAATTATAAAAAACAAAAAATTATGCCAAGATTTAATAGAACAGGCCCTTGGGGCGCAGGCCCTGGCACTGGTTGGGGATTAGGTCCTTGCGGTGCTGGGATGGCTTGGAGACGAGGAAGAAGGAGAGGAAGAGGAATAAATCGCGGTTTTAATAGATTTTTGGGTTCTCCAGGATTTTATCCTGAAGATTTACCCAAAAAAGAAGAATTGGAAATTTTAGAGAATGAATTTGGTGCCCTACAAGAAGAATTGAAAGATATTAAGGCCAGGATCAATGAGCTCAAAGGGAAAAAGTAAAAAACACAAATCTCTTCTCAAAAAGCGAATTTTATTGTAAAATACTTCTATAAGAACCTTGCCTTCGGCAAGAACCTTGTTTTATTCAAAATAAGAACCTTGCCTTCGGCAAGAACCTTGTTTTATTCAAAATAAGAACCTTGCCTTCGGCAAGAACCTTGTTTTATTCAAAATATGGTAAGGCCAGTCAAACAGAGATTGATCCATTTCGAACTCGGAGCTACTTACTTTAAACCAAGGGGAATACCTCTTTCAGCTTTAGAAGAGGTTGATTTAACTATTGATGAAACAGAAGCTTTAAGGCTTTGCGATTTTTTAAATTTAGATCAAATAAAAGCTGCAAAAAAAATGAAGATTTCCCAGAGTACTTTGGGAAGAATTTTATTTTCAGCCCGCAAAAAAGTGGCTACAGCTTTAATTGAGGGTAAAGCAATAAAAATAAAAGGAGGAATAATAAAAATGCAACCGTCTATAACAAGAAAATTTAAATGCGAAAAATGCAAACACGAATGGGAAATGCCTTTTGGAACAGGAAAGAAAGGCATTGAGATGGCTTGTCCCAAATGCAACTCAAAAGCAATCCACCGAATTGATCATAAGGGGCATGGCTTTGGTAAAAGGTGGTGGGGACGCAAAAAATGGAAAGGTGAAAGAAAATAACTAAAGGTTAATTATGAAAAAATGGATTATTGCCATTTTTGTTTTAGGTCTATTGCTTGGAGGAGCTAATTTTGCCTTGGCAAAAGAAAAGATAGAAATTTATTTTTCCTACAGTCTTACTTGTCCTCACTGCGCAGCAGAGGAAAAATTTTTAGATGGTTTAGAAAAAAATTACCCTGAAATTAATATTAATAAATTATCTACTCACGAGAAAGAAGATATTGATTTATTAAAAAAGCTTTACCAGGATTATGAGGTTCCTTCAGAGTTCCAAGGGGCTGTGCCCATAACCTTTATTAAAGAGCGATATTTCTTGGGTTTCAATGATAAAATTGGTGAAGATATAGAAGGTTATGTCTTAGAATTGATAAAAGAAATACCTTCAGAACCTCAGCCTCAGCCGGGCAAGACAGTTGTGCTTCCCTTTATTGGCGAAATTAATCTTTCAGAATTTTCTCCTCTGTTTTTAGCTGTGGTCTTGGGAACTTTGGATGGTTTTAATGTTTGTTCTCTGGGAGCTTTAGTCTTAATTTTAGGCTTAGTTTTAGCCTTAAGATCAAGGATAAAAATTTTCATTTATGGTGCAACATTTATTCTTACTACTGCCTTTGTTTACGGAATTTTAATAATCTTTTGGTATAAGCTCTTTTCTCTTCTAACTCCTTATTTAAGAACGATGGAAATTCTGATAGGGTTCTTGGGAATCGGGGGGGGGATTTACTTTTTGAGACAATTTTTGAAATTTAGAAAGCAAGGACCAACTTGTGAAATAGGGGCTGACAGAGGAATAATTTCTCAATTTTCCTCAAAAATCCAGGAAAGCATTAAAAAACCAGGCAATATTATTTTTATTCTCGGCAGTATATTTTTATTTGCCGCCGTAATTACCATTATAGAGTTTCCTTGTTCTGCTTTCGTTCCTGTGGCTTTTGCTGGTGTTTTATCCCAGTCTCAACTTCCTGCCCTGCAATATCTTTTATACATAGCTATTTTCGTTTTCTTTTATCTCTTAGACGAACTTATTATATTTTTAATAGCTGTTTTAACAGCAACTATCTGGTTGGCATCTAGTAAATTCGTCACCTGGATTACTTTGATTGAGGGAATTGTTCTTTTCTTGCTTGGAATTTATTATCTTTTTGGTGCTTAATTAGAATTTGACAATGTCTTTATTAGATTTTATAGTAGACTAATATAGATTTTCTATTATATTAATGCCAAAAAAATCTTCAAAAAAGAAAAAAAGGAGAAAGAGGCCACCTAAAAGAAAGAAAAAAGACAGAATCAAAAGAAGAAAAAAGGCAGTTAATGAGAAATTGGAGCCCCAGCTTCAATTTCGAAGAATTAATATGAAGGTTATTGGGATTGGCGGAGGGGGAAGTTCTATTGTTTCTGAAATTGCTCCAAAATTAAAGAGGATAAAATTTTTAGTGGCCAATACTGATTGGCAAGCTTTAAAAACATCAAATAGGGCAGCTGGTCGCTTCCAATTCGGCCAAAATCTAACCCAGGGTTTGGGAACAGGGATGAACGCTCAATTAGGGGAAACAGCCGCTTTAGAGGAAAGAGAAAGAATAAAAAAAATTTTTCAAGGAGAGGATCTCTCGATTTTAGTAGCTACCCTAGGAGGTGGGGTGGGGTCTGGAGCTGGACCCGTTTTTGCGAAAATAGCTCGAGGTCTAAAAAATCTTACAATAGGTGTCTTTACTTTGCCCTTTGAATTTGAAGGAAAGAAAAGAGAAGAAATTGCTGAAGTTGCTTTAGAGAAATTAAAACCAAATCTAAACACCTTTGTCATTATTCCTAATGATAAAATTTTCCAGATAATCGACGAGAAAACCCCCCTCCGAGAATCATTATCTGTTATAAATAAAATTTTAGCTGAAAGCCTCCAAGGCTTGATCGAGATGATTTATCTCCCAGGCTTAATTAATATTGACTTTGCTGATTTGAAAGCAGCCTTAGAAGGACGAGGTAGGCTATCTTATTTGGCAACAACAGAAGCTCAAGGAGATAATCGAGCAGAAGAAGGGGTAAAAAAACTTCTTTCGAACCCCCTTTATCAATACGGAATTTCAGGGGCTGAAAGAATTTTGTTTAATATTTCGGGCTCTAAAGAATTAAGCATTAACGAAGTAGAGAAAATCAGCAAAAGCATTTCAAACTTTAATCCCAGAGCTAAAATTATCTTTGGTCTTTCCCAAAGAGACGACTATCAAGACAGGGTAAAAATTACTTTATTAGCGGTGGGCTGTGAAAAAGGGAAAATCAAACCAGAAATTAGGAAAAAGAAAAAAAGAAGAAAGAAAATAAAAAAAGAAACGGGTCCAAAACTCTCAAAGAAAATACCAAAAGAGAGGAAGAAAAGAAAATCTTTTGAAAATAATAAATCTAAAGAGAATAAAGTTAATGTTAGAATTAGCAGGACAGCTTTAGATATAAAGAAAGACTTAGAGAAGGTCGAAAAAGAGATAGTTTCTAAAGAAAACGAATTAGACGTTCCAGCTTTTTTACGAAAAAGAACCTTAAGATTAAGATAGAAATTATTTGAATCCCGGTAGGCGGGGTTTTTTGTTATGGATAAAGCTATTGCCTTAAAATATGAAATATATATAATTAATTATTAGAGACAAATATGACAGAAATAAAAAAAGCTATTTTTCCAATTGCCGGTTTGGCAACAAGATTTCTTCCCTTATCAAGGATTGTAAATAAAGAGTTTCTGCCCTTAGCTGATAAGCCATCAATCCATTATTTGATTGAGGAGGCAGCAGAAGCTGGGATTAAAAAAATTATTTTTGTTGTTTCTCCGGGCAAAAAAGAAATTTCTGATTACTTTAAAAAATCCCCACAATTAGAAAGAATTCTGAAAGAGAGAAAGAAAGAAGATATTTTAGAAGAATTGGAAAAGATTCAAGAACTTGCCAAGAAAGTTTCTTTTTCCTTTGTTATTCAAAAAGAACCATTAGGAGATGCTCCGGCAATTTTAGCTGCCAGGAAAATGATCAATGAAGAACCGGTAGCTATTTTTTTTAGCGACGATATAATTGATTCTAAAATATCCTGTCTTTCCCAGCTTAATCAAGTCTTTAAAACCTCTCAAGCCCCTATTTTGGCCCTAAAAAAAATAGCTCCTGAAAGAATATCTTCTTATGGGGTGGTGGGAGCAGAAAAGATTGCACATAGACTTTATAAAATAAAGAAAATTGTTGAAAAACCTCCAGAAGGAACTGCTCCCTCAGATTTGGCAGTTGTTGGCCGATATATTATTACCCCCGAAGTTTTCAAGTACATTCAAAAAATAAGCCCTATTCAGGGTAAAGAAACTCACCTCAGTCAGGTTTTGGCAAAAATGATTAAAGATGGTAAAATAATTTATGGCTACGAGATTGAAGGGGAGTGGTTAGAATGCGGAAATAAGCTTTCCTGGCTGAAATCTCACCTTTATCTTTCCTTGAATCATCCTCGATTTGGCCCAAAATTAAAAGAATATTTAAGACAAAAATTAATTTAATTATGCAGGAAATTACTAAAGAAATCTTAAAAAAAGTTTACCCTAAGCGTCCTCCAGTCGGCAAAAAATATGATTACGGCCTATTAACTGTTATTGGAGGCTCAGAATTCTATTCAGGATCTCCAGCTTTCGCAGCCTTAGCTGCCTTTCGAGCCGGAGTGGACATGGTTACAGTTATCGCCCCGAAAAGAGCAGCTGACATTATAGCCTCTTTTATTCCTGATTTAGCAGCTTATCCTTTAAAAGGCAACTGGCTAACCAAAGAGCATGTAGCAATCTTATTGGAAAAGATTGAATCAGCCAAAATAGTTTCTCGGGAAAAGACAGCTGTTGTTATTGGCGGTGGAATGGGCAGATCAGAAGAAACTCAAACAGCTGTTTTAGAATTTCTTTCCCAGACCTTTGTTCCTTGCGTTATTGACGCAGATGCTATTCATGCTGTCGGCAAAAGGCCAGGAGTAATATCAGGGAAGAATTTTTTGATAACTCCACATTCTTACGAATTTTTTATTCTGACTGGCAAGGAAATCGGTCAACTTTCAGAAGCTGATAAAATAAAAATAGTTCAGGAAGAAGCTCAAAGATTACAAACAACAATTTTACTCAAAGGCGGTCAAGACATAATTTCAGACGGCAAAGAAACAGCTTTGAACAAAACTGGAACTTGTTTTATGACTGTTGGCGGGACAGGCGATAGTTTAGCTGGAATAGCTGGAGCAATCTTAGCTAAAGGCATTAATGCATTTGAAGCAGGATGTGCTGCAGCTTATATTAACGGCTTAGCCGGTGAAATAGCAGCTAAAAAATTCGGCGAATCTTTAATGACCTCTGACTTAATTGACACTATCCTCGAAGTTTTAAAATAATTACAACTTCTCGGGAACTGTTCCCGAGAAATTTTTCTAACGGGGTTTAAAATAATTGCAATGTGCTTAGCTATACCCTCTAAAATAGTTTCAATAAAAGATAAAAAGATTATTGTCAATGAGCTGGGAAAAGAGAAAGAAGTTTCAGGCTCTTTAATTGAAGCTGAGATAGGGGATTATGTGATTTTGCAGGATAACTTTATTATTAGAAAAGTTGATAAAAAATCAGCCAAAGAAATTATAAATTTAATAAAGAGATAATAGAAGCTTATGAATAAGGGTTATTTTTTGGTTTTTGCAACGGCAGTAATTTCTGGTTTTGCTATCTTTATTAATAAATTTGGGGTGAATGTCATTAACCCCTTTATTTTTACTTTCTTGAAGAACTTAAGTGTTGCTCTTTTACTAACAGGATTACTTTTGGCAGTAAAAGATTGGAAAACATTAAAGAGCTTAACCAAAAAACAGTGGTTTTTATTAGCAATTATTGGATTGGTAGGAGGTAGTATTCCATTTTTACTTTTTTTTAAAGGACTCTCTCTGACTTCAGCAGCTCAAGGATCATTCATCCACAAGACAATGTTTGTCTATGTTGCTTTGCTGGCTGTGATATTTTTGAAAGAAAAAATAGACAAGAGGTTTCTTTTTGGCGGGCTATTTCTGATTTTGGGCAGCTTGTTTTTGTTAAAAAAAATATCTTTCTTGCCAACCCAAGGAGATTTCTTGATTCTCTTTGCCGCTTTATTCTGGGCAACAGAAAGTATAATTTCAAAACATACTTTGAAAGAACTTCAGGGAAGAACTGTGGCTTGGGGCAGAATGTTTTTTGGAGCTTTTTTTATTTTTTTATTTTTATTAGGAACTGGCCAGGTATCTTTAATTGCCAATCTCAATTTTTCCCAAATTAGCTGGGTGGCCATTACCACTATTATTCTTTTTGGTTATGTAATGACCTGGTACAGCGGTTTAAAATACATTCCTGTTCATCAAGCTGCAGCTATTTTATTATTAGGCTCACCCATAACAACTTTACTTTCTTTTGTTTCTGGAAGAGGAATTGTTTTGCAAGAAGCTCTGTCTGGCTTTTTGATTATTTTAGGAATAATTTTTATATTAGGGTTAAGACAAATCTATCAATTAATTAAGAATTTGAAGGAGGTGATTTATGTCCGGGCTTACCCTCCCAAATTTTAGACAGCAAAATTTAGGAGGGCTTAGAATAGCAGCTCTTTACGGTGTTATGCCTCAACAGCGAGGTTTTTGCGGGCCTTCGGGAAAGCCAACCACTGAAAAGCTCGAAAGATTCATTTCTGGTGAGAAAGTTCCAGAAGAAGAAATCAGAAATATTTTAGAACAATTTGAAGCTGTTTATCCTTATTTTGAAGTAATTGCCGAGAGTAATGGAATTGCAGATCCCTTTGCTACGCCGGTTGTCAAGGCCTACTGGCTCGGCAATGAACTTTTGGATAGGGTTTCTGAAGATTCCTTAAGAAAAGTAATTATTGAGAAATTTTCTGGACAGGGTCGTCTTTCTCTGTCAATTGCCCAAAGAAAAGCAAAAGAAATTCCAGCTGGTTCTCTTCCTCATCATAGCTTTCATGTCTTAGTTTTAGGCCCTGTTGCTGGAAGAGTAAACCTTTTTGGTGAATTACTTGACCTTTGCAGAATAAGCTGGGGCGAGATAATAAAGATAGATCCTTTCGACAATCGGATTAAAGTAAAGTATCGACCATTGACAACGAAAAAAAATTATCGATTAGGAGACCCAAAAGAAAGATATGTTGACTGGAACAAGACCTGGATTCCCAATCCCCAGGTTGGCCAGCAAATTTCTATTCACTGGAGCCAGGCAGTTCAGATTTTAACCCAAGAAGATGTAGAAAATCTTAATAGATACACCCAAAAAACCTTAGATGCTGTCAATTCCGCTCTTTGAAGTCTCTTTCTTTAAGAAAGGGGCTTTTGTTTTTTGTTGTGTCTAAATTGAAATTTAGATACAATAGACTAATGAAAAAGAAACTAAAAGTGGCCATTTTAGCCATTACTGATTGCGAAGGATGCATAGTGGAAATTTTTAATTTAGGGAAAAGATTTTTAGAGCTTTTATCAAAAATAGAATTAGCCGATTTTAAGCTCTTCGAAGATTTACCCGAGCCTCCAGAATTTGATATTGCTATTGTTGAAGGTTGTCCAATCACAAAAAAAGACTTCAAAAGATTAGAAGAGGTCAGAAAAAAAACAAAGATTATAATTGCCTTAGGGGCTTGTGCTTGTTTGGGAGGAATAGCCAAAATTAAAAATTACTCTGACAAAAAGAAAATTATTGGCTACGTTTATAAGAAACCTAAAGGTATAGATAACCCTGATGTTAAACCTTTAAAAGAATATATTAAGGTTGACTTGGAAATTCCAGGTTGTCCGATAAATAGAGAGGAATTTTTGAGAATAATGGAAGAATTCATCCAGGGAAAGACTCCTACAATTCCTAAAAGACCAGTTTGTTTTGAGTGTCCTTTGAAAAATAATGGTTGTCTTTTAAATAAGGGAAAAATTTGTTTTGGCCTAGTTACCTTAGCTGGCTGTGGTGCTCCCTGTCCTCAATTAGGATTTCTTTGCGATGGTTGCCGGGGCCCCCTTAAACAAAAAATTGGCTTAGATATTATAAAATCAAGATTAAAAGAAAATTATAATGAAAAAGAGGCTCTTTCCATACTGGAACGCTTTGGAGGTAAAGATTACTACATTTAAGTGAATCTAATTCGTATAAATTAGTAATTTGTAGGGAAAAATGCACGAGAAAATAAAAATTGATTACATTGCTAAAATTGAAGGTCATGCCAGCTTTTTGGCAGATATTGTTAGGGGAGATGTTGAAAAGGCCAGAATTCAGGTTGAAGAAGGAGCGAGGCTTATCGAAGGAACTCTTAGAAATAGAAAGATTGAAGAACTGCCAGAAGTAGCTTCTCGAATTTGCGGTATTTGTCCGATAGTTCATTATTTAACAAGCTTGAAGGCGATTGAAGCTGCTTTAGAAGTAAAAATATCAGAACAAACTCTTTTGCTGCGAAAATTAATGATGGCTAGTCAAATAATGACTAGCCACAGCCTTCACCTTTTCTTTTTCTCTTCGGCTGATTTTTTTGGCATAGAAAGTGATATTGAATTAATAAAAAAATATCCCACTGCAACTTCTTGGGTAACTGAGTTGAGAGATGTTAGCAATAAAATTTCTCAAATTATTGGTGGCCGAGCTGTTCATCCTTTAACTCCTACAATCGGAGGCTTCCGAAAATTACCAAAAAAAGAAGAATTAGAGAATCTTAAAAAAGATTGCCTTGAAGGTCTTGATGAGGCTGAGAATTTTGTAAGATTTTTCATAAAATTGCCCTATCCCGAATATAAAAGAGAGACAGATTATATTTGCTTAGAGAATGATAAGGAATATGCTATATGTGAGGGAAGGATAAAAGGATTAGATGCCAGCGATTTTCTTCAAAAGATAAAGGAAGTTCAAATCCCAGAAAGCGTTGTCAAAAGAACATATCTTAAAGATACATACATGGTCGGGGCCTTGCCCAGAATAAAAACCAATAATCAATACTTAAACCCGATATCTAAGAAAATTTGCCTAGAATCAGGAATTCTAAATCATTATTTCAATCCATTCTATAATATTTTAGCTCAAGCCATAGAAACAGTTCATTTTTTAGAAGAAGCTATTAAAATTATCGATAAGCTTTTAGAAAAAGGAATTGAAGAAGAAGAAGAGGAAAAAATTAATCAAAAATCGGGCAGGGGAGTTGCCGCAATGGAAGCTCCCAGAGGAACGCTTTTTTACGATGTTAAGGTAGCCAAAAATGGCCTTATTTCTGATTTAAATATCATTACGCCCACCGTTCAAAATTTAGCTAACTTAGAAAAAGACTTAGAAGATTTCGAAAACCTAAAAGGCTGGGAAAAATTAAATAAAAAACAAAGGAAACAAAAAATAGCCATGTTAATTAGGGCCTACGATCCTTGCATTACTTGCGCCACCCATTGATTAAGTAATTAACAAATAACAATTAACATTATGTATGACCTAATTATAGTAGGAGGAGGCCCGGCTGGCATTACAGCTGGAATTTACGCTGCCAGGCAAAAACTAAATACTCTTTTAATTACTAAAGATTTTGGAGGACAGATGGCAAGAAAAGCCGTAGAGATTTGGAATTATCCTGGTTTTGAAAAAGTTTCCGGGATAGAATTAATTAAAAAAATGGTTGACCACTTAAAGGCTCAGAAGATCGAGATTAAAACAAAAGAAGAGGTAATTAAAGTTGAAAAGAGGGGAGATGATTTTTTAGTTTCCACCAAAAATAAAAAGACATATCAGGCCAAAGCAATTATCCTTACTTCCGGAGGAGACCCCAGGCCTTTGGAGGTTGCAGGTGAAAAAGAATTTATTGGCAAAGGAGTCAGTTATTGCACAGCTTGTGACGGACCTCTATTTCAGGATAAAACCGTTGCTGTTATTGGCGGAGGAAATGCTGGATTTGAAGCTGCTATTGCCTTAAGTAAAATTGCCAAAAAAATCTATATTTTAGAATATGGCCCGGAAGTAAAAGCAGATGAGATTAATCAAGAAATTGTAGAGTCTTTAGGGAAAACTGAAATAATTAAAAATGCAGCCTTAAAAGAAATTAAAGGCAGAGATTTTGTAGAATCTATTGATTATCAGGATTTGAAAACAAAAAAAATTAACAATTTAAAGGTAGAAGGAGTTTTTGTTGAAATTGGGAATCAGCCTGCCACTTCTTATGTAAAAGATTTGGTAGATTTTAACGAAAGAGACGAGATAAAGGTAGAATTTGAAACTTGCCAAACCAAAACACAGGGGCTCTTTGCAGCAGGGGACTTAAATGTCGGGAGATATAAACAAATTGTTACAGCTTGTGGAGAGGGAGCTAAAGCTGCCTTAGCTGCTTATGGATATATCTCAAAATTTAAGATTAAATAAGCCTTACCAAATTTATGATTAAAAATATAAAAGCTCGAGAAATTTTAGATTCCAGAGGAGAGCCAACAGTAGAGGTTGAATTAACGACTAATGCTGGTATTTTTTTGGCCTCTGTTCCTTCTGGTGTTTCCAGAGGGAAGTATGAGGCAGAAGAATTAAGAGATGGAGGAAAGAGATATCAAGGAAAAGGAGTGTTGAAAGCGGTTAAAAATGTTAATAAAATTTTAGGACCTAAAATTAAGGGAAAGAACGAGAAAGATCAAGAAAATATTGATCAAATCTTAATTAAATTAGATGGAACAAAAAACAAATCAAATTTTGGAGCCAACGCTATTCTGCCAATTTCCATAGCAACGTGCCGAGCAGGAGCTAAAGCTAAAAATATCCCTTTATTTAAATATATCTCTCAATATTTCGGGAACAGTTCCCGAGAAGTTTTGCCGCAAGCAGCATTTAATATTATCAATGGCGGTGCCCATGCTGGAAACGAGTTAGATATTCAAGAATTTATGATTATTCCTCAAGCAAAGAAATTTCAAGTAAATTTACAAATAGCTTCAGAAATTTACCACATTTTAAAAGAGATTCTGAAAAAAAAATATGGTTCCCAAGCAACAAATATTGGAGATGAAGGGGGATTTGCCCCTCCAATTTCTCAAACCAAAGAAGCTCTTGATTTGATAATGAAAGCCATAAAACTGGCCGGTTATCAAGATAAAATCAAGATTGGTTTAGATTGCGCCGCCTCTCAATTATTTAAGGATAAAAGTTATCACTTAGATCAAACAATTTTTATTAAAGATGGTCTGTTAAAATTTTATCAAAGCTTAGTTAAAAAATATCCAATTTTATTTATCGAAGATCCTTTTGCCCAAGAAGATTGGCAAAATTTTAAAGAAATAACTAAAAAACTTGGTAAAAATATTGCTATTATAGGAGATGATCTTTTAACAACAAATCCAGAGAGGATAAGAGAAGCCCAAAAGAAAAAGGTTTGCAATGGTTTAATTTTAAAACCAAATCAAATCGGAACAATAACTGAAGCCTTGGAGGCGGCAAAGTTAGCTAAATCTTACGGTTGGAAAATAATGGTTTCTCATAGATCCGGCGAAACCAATGATGATTTTATCGCTGATTTAGCTGTGGGAATTTCAGCTGATTTTATCAAGGCCGGTGCTCCAGCCAGGGGTGAAAGAGTGGCAAAATATAATCGTCTTTTAAAAATTGAACAAGAACTTAGTTAATTTTTTTATTTTCCGTGGATTTTTTTCAATTTATCCTGTGGGCAGAGGGAATTATTCAGACTTTTGGCTATCCCGGCCTTTTCTTCATTAATTTCCTTAGTACGAGCAGTATTTTTTTACCTCTTCCCGGTTATCTTTTGATATTTGTTTTTGGTGGAATTTTGAATCCGTGGTTAGTTGCTCTTTTTTCGGCTTTGGGAGCTTCTTTTGGCGAAATAGTTTCTTACGGAGTTGGTCGAGGAGGAAGATATATTTTAAAAGGGGGGCAAGAGAAATATTTTATCAAAGGAAAAAGATGGTTTGAGAAAAGAAGAGGTTTTTTGATTATTGTTCTTTTTGCCGCCACTCCTCTTCCTTTTGATGTTGTCGGAATTTTAAGCGGAGTCTTACGTTACGACATTAAAAAGTTCCTTTTGGCAACTTTTCTTGGGAAAATGATAAGTTCTTTAGTTCTGGCTTTAGCTGGTTTTTATGGAATTGAATGGGTTTTAAATATTTTCAAACCTGGCCTTTGAGGAGAATTTTAAGTAAAATATATAAATATGCCCCATAAGAAATAATTATGTTTTACGTGTATATTCTTCAAAGCTTGAAAGATAGTAAATTATACACAGGCTTTATAGATAACCTTCAAAAAAGAATATTAAAACATAATTTCGGTAAAGTATTTTCTACCAAATCAAGAAGACCACTCAAGCTAATCTATCTTGAAATATGCTTAAATAAAGAAGATGCTCAACAAAGAGAAAAATATTTAAAAACCGGAGCTGGCAAAATATTTATTAAACAAAGGTTAAAATATTATTTTAAAGGTCGTTCAATATCATAACGGAAAATACTTTATTTCTTACGGGGTATGCCTAAACTTTTCTTACTAAGACATTTCAAATCTCAATGGAATTTAGAAAATAGGTTTACTGGTTGGGTAGATGTGCCTTTGACAAAAGAGGGAAACAAAAAAACCAAAAGAATTTCAGAAAAAATATTTAAATTAAAGATTGATACAATTTATTCTTCTCCTTTATTCAGGAACCAAGATACAGTCGTGAAAATTATAGATTATCTTCCTAAGAGATATCCGATTTTTATTCATCTTGATAGGGGCAAAATGAAAGAATGGGGAAATTTTGAAAAGATAAACAAAAGTCATTTCCCAGTTTATATTTCAGAGAATTTAAACGAAAGATATTATGGAAAATTGCAGGGACTAAATAAGAAAGAAACTATTAAAAAATATGGTTCTCAAAAAGTTCATCTTTGGCGGAGAGGTTTTAAAAACCATCCTCCCGCTGGAGAAAGTTTAAAAGACACATTCAAAAGAGCGGCTCCTCTCTATAAACAATATATCCAAAAAGACTTAAGGAAGGGGAGAAATGTATTAGTAGTGGCAAGTCATAATTCTTTACGGGCATTAATAAAGTATATCGAAAAAATATCCGATAAAGATATTGTAGATATTGAGGTTCCTTACGGTGGTTTAATAGAATATCAGCTCGATAAATTATTAAAATTAAAAAAGAAAAAAGTTCTTTAGGCGATATTGTCAAAAAGCCGATATTTTGTTAAGCTAAATACATTAATAAATAGTGTAATTAATAATTAAAATATGACCAAAAGTTCAATATATATCGCCATAGCTGTTATTATTGGAGTAATTATTATTGCCGGAGTCTTAATTTATACAAAATCTTCTTGTCCCGGAGAGGAAAATGTTTTGAGCGCCCAGGAAGTTGGAGAAAAAGCAATAAATTATATTAATCAGAATATTTTAATGGACCAAGCGACCGCTGTTTTAATTAATGTGATTGAAGAAAAAGGACTATATAAATTAACGCTTAAAATTGAGGAGCAAGAAATTGTTTCTTATGCTACTCGAGATGGAAAATTCTTATTTGCTGAGCCAATTGACTTAGATGTTCAGCCTCCATCTCCACAAGGGTCAGAAACTCCTCAAGAAACTCCGCAGACAGAAAAACCTAATGCCAAATTATTTATTATGTCTTTTTGCCCTTATGGAAATCAGGCCGAGGAACTTATGATGCCAGTTGTTGAACTTTTGGGCAATAAAGCAGAAATTGAGCCTCATTATGTTATTTACAGCAATTATGGTAGCGGATATCCCGAATACTGCGCAGATGAAGAAAATCAATATTGTTCAATGCACGGTATTCAAGAGTTGAATCAAAACGTCAGAGAGCTTTGTGTTTGGAAATATCAACGAGATAAGTTCTGGGATTTCTTAAAAGAGATAAATAAAAACTGTTCCAGCCAGAATGCTGACACTTGTTGGGAAGGAGTAGCTCAAAATATAGGAATTGATGTCCAGCAAATAAAAAGTTGCCAGCAAAATGAGATTTTCACTCTGTTGGCAGAAGAATTATCCCTTAACAAACAATATGGCGTCAAAGGCTCTCCTCAGCTATTTATAAATGATGTCGAGTACGGTGGGGAAAGAAGTTCGGAGGGTTATAAAAATGGTATTTGCTCAGCTTTTACTGACCCACCTACAGAATGTCAGGAAGATTTAAACGGTGAAGGCGGCTCTGTAGAAGGAGGGTGTTGATAAATTATTTGTCAAGAAACATTCGATTTATGGTAAAAGTTTATTCTACAAGTACTTGTCCTTACTGTGTTACCTTAAAAGAATTCTTGAAAGAGCACAGTATTGATTTTGAAGATATTGATGTCTCTCAGAACAAAACAGCTGCAGAAGAAATGATCAAAAAATCCGGCCAGATGGGCGTTCCAGTAGTTGATATTGACGGCCAAATCATCGTAGGATTTGATAAAGAAAAAATTTCCCAACTTTTAAACATTAAAGAATAAAAATTCTAAATTCTCATTTTATGCCAATAAAAATCGCTATAAATGGTTTCGGCAGAATAGGACGCCCTACTCTTCGAAAAATTTTAAATGAGCATCCTAATTTAGAAGTGGTGGCAATTAATGATTTGACCGATACTAAAACTTTGGCTCATCTTTTAAAATACGACTCTGTTTACGGGATTTATGATAAATCAGTAAAAGCCACAGAAGATGGTCTTGATATTGAAGGTAAAAAAATTAAGGTTTTGGCTGAAAAAGATCCTCAAAAATTACCTTGGAAAGAAATGCAAGTTGATATTGTTTTGGAATGTACAGGAATCTTCTGTGATTTAGATGGTACAAAAAAACATTTAACAGCTGGAGCCAAAAAAGTGATAATATCTGCTCCTCCAAAAAGTCCGGAAATTCCAATGTTTCTTTTGGGAGTAAACGACGAAAAATACGATCCTAAAAAAGATGATGTTGTTTCCATGGCCTCTTGCACCACTAACTGCTTAGCCCCAATAGCTAAGGTTTTAAACGATAATTTCAAAATAGTCCAGGGCTTTATGACAACTTGTCATAGTTATACCAATGATCAAAGAATTTTAGATTTAGCTCACAAAGATTTAAGGAGAACCAGGGCCGCAGCTTTAAACATTATCCCGACCACTACTGGTGCTGCCAAGGCTATCGGGAAGGTTTTGCCCGAATTAGACGGAAAATTAGATGGCATTGCTTTTCGTGTTCCCACTCCTACAGTTTCAATTACTGATTTGGTTTGCCAAGTAGAGAAAAAAACTACTGCTGAAGAAGTCAATTATGCTTTAAAGAAAGCTTCTGAAGCTAAGAATTTTAAAGGAATTTTGGGCGTAGAAGATGCTCTTTTGGTTTCTTCAGATTACATTGGTAATTCTTTTTCTTCAATTGTTGATAGCTCTTTAACTATGGCTAAAGACAACTTAGTGAAAGTCGTTGCCTGGTATGACAACGAATGGGGCTACGCTTGTAGGTATGCGGAGTTCGCTGAATACATAGGCAAACAGTTGTAGCCTTAGAACGGACCACTAAATTGACGGGAACAGTTCCCGTCAATTGGAAGGAGGAGAAGATGGCAAGAAAAGCACAAACACCAGAAGGTTATACGGTTGAAGAAATAGAAGGAAGAGTTATCTTACGAGACAAAGATGTTATTGTCTTTTGCATGCCCTCGGGTCCAGATATAGATCAAGAAAGAATTCAAGAAGTTATCAAACAAGTCGAAGGAGGCAAGAGGAGATTACAAAAACTTAAGGGCTAGTTCATCGTAGCTGGCCCTTTTTTGTTTTTTTTATTTCAGGTATAATAGGATAAATGACATAAGCTAATAAAAAAATATGGCCAATCCAAACCAAAAAATCATTAAAAAAGGTGATTTGTATTATCCAACTAAAGAATTTCAAAAAAAAGCCTGGATAAACGATGCTTCAATTTATAAAACAGCTAATAAAGATCCTCTTAAATTCTGGGAAAAATTAGCTGAAGAGCTTTTTTGGCAAAAAAAGTGGACAAAAGCTTTTGAACATAGTCCACCGCACTTTAAATGGTTTGTTGATGGGAAATTAAATATTACAGAGAATTGTTTAGATAAAAACTTAGAAAAGAATAAAAATAAGGTTGCTGTAATTTGGGAGCCAGAACCAACAGATCAAAAAGAAAAAAGATTAACTTATCAAGACCTATATAAAGAAGTTAATAAATTCGCCAATGCTTTAAAGAAACTTGGCGTTAAAAAAGGCGACAGGATAGGAATTTATTTGCCTATGATTCCAGAAGTGATAGTTGCTATGTTAGCTTGTGCCAGAATCGGCGCCATTCATGCTGTCGTTTTTTCTGCTTTCTCGCCCCAAGCTTTAAGAGTTAGGCTTCAAGATACTGAAGCTAAAATATTAATTACCTCAGATGGTTATTACAGAAGGGGACAGGTTATTAATCTAAAGCAAAATGCTGATGAGGGAATAAAAGATACCAAAGTGCAAAAAGTAATTGTGGTAAAAAGGGCTCAAAATGAAGTTTCTTGGCAGGAAGGAAGAGATCTTTGGTGGCAGGAATTAGTTGAAAAAGAAAGCGACAACTGCCAGCCAGAAACAATGGACGCAGAAGACATTTTGTTTATTCTCTATACTTCAGGTTCAACTGGCAAACCCAAAGGAACAGTTCAGGCCTGCGGAGGCTATGCTGTGCAGGCCAATTTTACTGGAAAATGGATATTTGATTGGCATGAAGATGATATTTTCTGGTCAATGGCTGATGTCGGCTGGATTACTGGCCACACTTACAGCTGCTATAGCCCCTTACTCAATGGAATAACTTTTGTTATTTTCGAGGGTGCGCCGAATTGGCCAGATCCTGACAGATGGGCTCAAATTATAGAAAAATATAAAGTAACTACTTTTTACACAGCTCCCACAGCCATTCGAATGTTCGAAAAATATGGTGCAGATATGATTAAAAAATATAATTTTGATAGCTTGCAACTTTTGGGCTCGGTTGGTGAGCCAATAGATGAAGCAGCTTGGAATTGGTACTTCAAAGAAGTTGGAAGAGAAAGATGTCCAATAGTTGACACTTGGTGGCAAACAGAAACCGGCGGAATTTTAATGACTTCATTACCAGGCATTGGCCCCTTTAAACCAACTTTTACCGGTTTGCCCTTTCCCGGAATTAAAGCTGATATTTTAGATGATAAAGGCAAGTCTTTGTCAGCCAACAAAGAAGGCAATTTAGTAATTCTGCCGCCATTTGCTCCAGGCTTGCTAAGAGGAGTTTATAAAAATCCAGAGAGATACTTAAAAACTTATTGGTCAGAATATGGTAAAGATATCTATTTTACCTCAGATGCAGCTTTCAAAGATGAAGCAGGCCTTATTAGAATTGTTGGCAGAGTAGATGATGTTATAAAAATAGCTGGCCACAGGGTAACTACAGGTGAGCTAGAATCAGCCATTGCCCAGCATCCAGATATTACAGAATGTGCGATAGTGGGTATTCATGACGAAATAAAAGGAGAGGTGCCTGTGGCTTTTGTTATTTCGAAAGCCCAGAAAGAAGTCCAAGAAATAGAAAAGGAAGTTGTTGACCAAATTAAAAAAGAAATCGGCCCCATTGCCTTGCCCAAAAAGGTTTATTTGGTTGAAGATTTGCCAAAAACAAGGTCTGGCAAAATTATGAGAAGAATTTTACGAAAACTGTTCACCGGTGAAGAACTTGGAGATTTGAGCACACTTGCAAACCCTGAGAGTGTCGAAAAAATTAAAAGAATTTTAAAAAATTATTTACCCCGTTAGAAATTAACTCTTATGTTCTGGTATATTTATGTAATTCAAAGTTTGAAAGATAAAAAGTGGTATACTGGAATTACAAATGATTTGCGGAAACGCTTTAATAAACATAATAAAAATAAGGTACTATCTACAAAAAAGAGAGGACCTTTTAGATTAATATATTATGAAGCGTGTCTTAATAAAAATGATGCTGTAGCCCGAGAAACATTTCTTAAAACAGGGATGGGAAAACGCTATCTTAAAAATAGATTAAAGCGTTTCCTATTTCTAACGGGGTGAACCGGAGAAGAGTTGGGCGACCTATCTACCTTGGCTAATCCAGAAAGCGTTGATAAACTTAGAGGAATTATTCAAAAATGAGGAAATCTCAAAAAAATATCCTATTTTTTAAAGATATTCGCTATGGCGATATTCTTTCAGTTGGAGGAAAGAATGCTTCTTTGGGAGAAATGTATTCCCAGTTGACTAAAAAGGGAATTAATATTCCAGACGGCTTTGCTATCACCACTAAGGCTTACTGGTATTTTTTGAAAAAGAACAAAATTGATAAAACCTTAAAAGATATTTTCCGAAGTTTTAATATCAAAAGCATTAAAAACCTTCAGGAAACGGGAAAAAAGGCTCGGGACCTAATTTTGAAGTCGAAATTCCCCGCAGATCTCGAAAAAGAAATAATTAAATCCTACCGAGTTTTAGAAAAGAAGTATGGTAGAAATTATGAAGTAGCCGTAAGATCATCTGGTGTGGCCGAAGATGCGCCAGAAGCTTCTTTTGCTGGTCAATTTGAAACTTTTTTGAATATTAGAGGCCAAAATGGTTTAATAGAGGCTATCAAAAAATGTTTCGCCTCCAGTTTTAATGATAGAGCTATTGCTTATCGTGAAGAAAAAAAATTCTCCCAATTAAAATTTGCTCTTTCAGTAGGCATTCAAAAAATGGCAAGATCCGACAGAGCTTCAGCTGGTATAATCTTCACCTTAGATACTGAAACTGGCTTTCCTAATGTTATTTTAATTAACTCAATCTGGGGAGTGGGAGAGATGATTGTTAAAGGAAAAATTACCCCAGATGAATTTTTTGTTTTCAAGCCAACCCTCAAGAAAGGATACAAACCCATTATTATTAAAAAATTAGGTAGAAAAACCAAAAAATATATTTTTGCTAAAAAAGGAGGATTAAAAGAGATCAGCGTTCCTTCAAAAAATCAGAAAAAGTTTTCTTTAACTGATAAAGAGGTTTTAACTTTATCCCGTTGGGCAACCATTATCGAAAATCACTATTCAAAAATAAATAGAAAATGGATGCCTCAAGACATTGAGTGGGCGAAAGATGGCAAATTGAACCAATTATTTATTACTCAATCTAGGCCAGAAACTATTCATGCTCCAAAAGAAACAAAACATTACGAAGAATATAAGCTAAAAGCCACCAAGAAGCCAATTTTAACTGGAATTGCGGTTGGGAATAAAATCGGCCAGGGTAAAGCTAAAATAATCCCAGATGTATCAAAAATTCACCTCTTTAAAAAAGGAGAAGTTTTGGTTACCAAAATGACAGATCCGGATTGGGTGCCGATAATAAGAATAGCTTCAGCCATTGTTACAAATGAAGGTTCTAAAACCTGCCATGCAGCAATAGTTTCTCGGGAATTGGGAATTCCAGCAATTGTCGGCACAGAAAAAGCCACTCAAATTTTAAAACCCGGGAAAGACATTACAGCAGATTGCACTTCGGGCTTGGAAGGAAGAATATTCTTAGGAAAAGTCCCCTTTCAAATTAAAAGATATAATTTAAAGAAGATCCCGAAATTGAAAACAAAAATAATGATGAATCTTGGCACCCCAGACATTGCTTTTAAGGCCTCTTTTTTGCCAAATAGGGGAGTGGGTTTAGCCAGAATTGAATTTATTTTAGCTGACAAAATTAAAATTCATCCTTTAGCTCTTTGTCATTTTAGAAAGCTAAAAGACCAAAAGGTTAAAAGGAAAATTGAAGAGCTTACTTTTCTATATAAAAATAAAAAAGATTATTTTATTGAAAAATTAGCTGAAGGAATTTCTCAAATTGCATCAGCTGTATATCCAGAACCTGCAATTGTTAGATTATCTGACTTTAAATCAAATGAATACCGAGAATTAATCGGTGGCGAGCTTTTTGAGCCAGAAGAATCAAATCCTATGCTTGGTTGGCGAGGAGCTTCAAGATATTACGATGAGGATTTTAAACCAGCTTTTGAAATGGAATGTAAGGCATTAAAGCGAGCCAGAGAAAAATTTGGCTTAAAAAATATTTGGGTGATGGTGCCTTTCTGCCGAACTCTTGAAGAAGGCGAGAAGGTACTAATGCTGATGGCTAAAAATGGATTAAAAAAAGGGAAGGATAATCTAAAAGTTATTGTGATGTGTGAAATTCCCTCAAATGTTATTTTAGCTCCTCAATTTTTGAAAATATTTGATGGAATGAGTATAGGGTCTAATGATTTAACCCAGCTTACTTTAGGTTTAGATAGGGATTCTGGAATTGTGGCTGCAGTAGGAGATGAAAGAAATGAGGCTGTTAAAGATTTAATCAAAGCAACAATTAAAGAGTGCAAAAAGAGAAAAAAGTACGTTGGAATTTGCGGAGAAGCTCCTAGCACCTTTCCAGAATTTGCTGAATTTTTAGTGGAGGAAGGGATTGAATCGATGTCTTTGAACCCAGATACTGTCATTCCCACCACTTTACAAATCGCCAAAAAAGAGAAATCATTAAAAGGTCGATAGAAATAAATTAAAAAATATGTCTTTTATTACAGAAGGTAAAACTAATTTAATATATGTGTTGATTGTAGTTATTCTAGCTGCTATTGTTGGTGGAGGTGTTTTAGGGTATTTATATTGGTGGCTACCGAAACAGGAAACTAAACCACCAGAAGAAGTAAAACCGCCAGAAGAAGTTATTACTCCACTTGAATTAAATTTAAAAACAACAAAACTAGCAACAATTCCTGAAAGTTATGGAGAAAATATTGATATTGCCTTCAGTCCCGATGGGAAAAAGGTAGCCTATGCAGTAAAAGGTGGGAAAGAAGAGTTTGTGGTAGTCAATGGTCAAGAAGGGAAGAGATATCAAGAAGTTGGCCATCCTGTCTTTAGCCCTGATAGTCAAAGAATAGCTTATTTTGCAAGGCAAGAGGGGGAATGGTTCATTGTTGTCAACGGCCAAGAAGATAAGAGATATGCTCCTTCCCTATATTTCGGAGGCATTCCTATCTTCAGTCCCGATAGTCAAAAAGTAGCTTATATCGCCTGGGGGGAAGAGAAAGCATTCGTTGTTATCAACGGCCAAGAAGGAAAGAGATATGATTCCGTAATAGGCCTTCTTTTTAGTCCCAATGGTCAAAAATTAGCTTATGCCGCTGGCGAAGGAAGGAAAATATTCATTGTTGTCAACGGCAAAGAAGAGGAATCTAATTTCGAACGAGACCTTATTTTCAGCCCTGATGGTCAAAAATTAGCTTATGTAGCAAGGAAAGAGAAAGCATTCACTGTAATTCACGATCAAGAAGGCACATATGAAGGAAAGAGCTATTCTGCGGTTTATAAGCCTGCCTTCAGCCCTAATAGTCAGAGATTAGCTTATGTGGCTAATGAAGCAGAGCAATTATTTGTTGTTCTCAATGGCCAGGAAGGCAAAAGATATACTACTTTTGAGTGGATTAATCCCCTTCTTTTCAGCCCTGATGGTCAAAAATTAGCTTATGGCGTTCATGGAAGAATTGTTATCAATGAACAAGAAGGAGAGGAATATAATGCGGTCTTCAGTCCTATTTTTAGCCCTGATGGTCAAAAATTAGCTTATGGCGCTGTGAGAGGAATGAAGGCGTTCATTGTTGTCAACGGCCAGGAAGGAAAGAGTTATGATATGGTTTTTACTCCTGTCTTCAGCCTTGATAGCAAATATGTTGCTTATGGCGCTAAAGATGGCAATGAACTTTGGTGGATAGTGGAACCAGTAGAATAAGTAATGTCACGGGAACAGTTCCCGAGAAGAGGTCGATAGACTTCCATTTAAAATCTAAATATTGTAAAATAAAATAGTGTGCCCCGTAGGAAATATTATGTTTTCCGCAACTTTACCGGCATCCAGTTTTAAAAATAGTCTGAAAATATAATTTAGGAAAAATATTTTCTACTATTTTCAAAATCTAACTAAAATAAAAATGGAGAAACATTTAATTTCCCATGGGGTTAACTAAAATAAAAATAAAAAATATTTAATTTCCTACGGGGTATGGCAAAAATTACCTTATCTATAATTAAAGCTGATATTGGCAGTATTGGCGGACATATAAAACCCAGCCAGAAATTGCTTGAAACAGTGGAAAATTACGTTAAAAATAAGGGCAAGGGTCTTTTGATTGACTCTTATGTTAGCTATACTGGTGATGATATTGCTATTTTGAGCACCCACCAAAAGGGTGTTTTAGCTGAACCTGTTCACAAACTCTGTTGGGATGCCTTCATTGAGGGGACAAAAATGGCTAAACAACAGGGTCTTTATGGGGCAGGTCAAGATCTGCTAAAAGATACTTTTTCTGGCAATGTTAAGGGGATGGGACCAGCTGTAGCTGAAATGGAAATTGAGGAAAGGCCAGCCGAACCATTTCTTTTCTTCGCTGCAGACAAAACTGATCCCGGTGCTTATAATCTACCATTATATTTATCCTTCACGGATCCTATGCACACTGCTGGCTTTATGCTCGCTCCCAAACTTAAGAAGGGGTTTAAATTTATCATTATGGATGTCAGCTGTACTGGGGCAGACAAAGTTATTGAACTGAATGCTCCTGAAGAAATTTATGATATTGCAGCTTTGCTTCGTGATCCCGAAAAATTTGTTGTAGAATCAATTTGGTCAAGAGCAACAGGAGAGCAAGCTGCAGCAGTAAGTACCACCAGGCTTCATAATATTGCTGGCAAATATGTCGGTAAAGATGATCCAGTGATGTTAGTCAGAGCGCAGAAAGATTTCCCAGCCACTGGAGAAATCCTTTCGCCCTATGCTATTTCACCCTATGTCGCAGGGTTTATGCGAGGATCTCATGCCGGCCCTTTAATGCCAGTGAAAAAGAACTCTCCGATTTCCTTTTTCGATGGGCCGCCAGTAGTTTCTTGCTTAGCTTTCTGTGTCCATAATGGTAAATTAACCGAACCCGCCGATGCTTTTGATCATCCTTTCTGGGACTATATTCGAAACAAAGCCTCTCAAAAAGCTGAAGAAATAAGAAGGCAAGGATTTTATGGCCAAGCTATGCTGCCTTTCGCCGAATTAGAATATACGGGAATTATGGAAACCTTAAAAGAATTAGAAAAAAGATTCAAAATGAGGAAAAAATAATCCAGGAAATATGAAAAAGACATTAATTTTAATCGTCTTAATAATAACTCTGATTATCGTGGCCATTGGTTGGCTGTCTTGGAAAGGTTTCAAAACAAAAGAAGAAGCAAATGTTATCACTTATAAGACAGAATATAACAAGGGGGAGAATCTGAAGATAAAAATAGACAATAACTCAAAAGAACAAATCTGTTTTTCCTCGTGTTATCCCTACTATTTAGAAAGAAACAACGGAGGATTTAAGTCATATCAATATGATAACTGTCCAAAAGATGATATAGTAGAAACTTGCCTTAATCCGGATGAAATTAAGGCCTTTGAACTTATCTTAGACAAAATGGAAATAAATGGAGGCCTTCATCGAGTTGCTATTCCAGCCTGTGTTGGCTGTGCCATTAATGAACATTTTAGAAAAGATAAGTGGTTTTATTCAAACGAATTTAATATTAAATAATTTGTAATTGATATCGTAAAAAGTAGATGAAAATAGTTCATGAACGTGGGAAATGCATAGGTTGTGGCTCTTGTGTTGCTCTCTGTCCGAAATTTTGGGAAATGGGAGAGGATGGAAAAAGCAATCTTAAGAATGCAACTAAAAAAACAGAAGATAATTATGAATTAGAGGTAACCGAAATGGCCTGTAACCAGGAAGCTGCTGACAGTTGTCCCGTTCAAATAATCCATATTATTAAAGAATAGAATAAATGCTTAATCTTTCAGCCAAAATTCGTAAAGAAACGGAGAAAAACGCAAAAGCCCTTAGGAAAAAAGGGCTTTTGCCTGCTGTAATTTATGGCCCAAAATTAAAAACTCTTCACTTGGAGGTTAATCCCAAAGAGTTTGAAAAAATTTATCAAGAAGCTGGAGAAAGCTCTTTGATTAATTTACAGATACCAGAATTAAAAAAGGAATTTTCAGTTTTAATTCACGAAATTCAACAAAACCCTCTTTTAGATAAACCAATTCATATAGATTTTTATCAGCCTTCTCTTACCAAAGAAGTTGAAGCTAAGGTTCTCTTGGTTTTCGAAGGTACACCTCTGGCAGTTAAAGAATTAGGTGGAACTTTGATCAAAAATTTCTTAGAATTAGAAATTAAAGCTTTGCCTCAGAATCTTCTCAAAGAGATAAAAGTTAATGTCGAAAGTTTAAAGACTTTTGAAGATAAAATTTTAGTTAAAGATTTAAAATTGCCAAAGGAGATAAAAATAATGAAAGAGGGTGGTGAAATTATAGCTTGGGTTGCACCGCCAGAAAAAGTTGAAGAAGAATTAGAGAAGCCTCCCGAAGAAAAAGTGGAGGAAGTTGAAGTAATAGAAAAAGAAAAGAAAGAAAAAGAAGAACCCCCTTCCGCAGAAAAGAAAACTAAAGAAAAATGAAGATAATCAGTCACAATTCTCTAAGAATCCTTTTAAGCTCTTTACTGCTTTTATTTTTGATTTTGCCGAATATTCCAATTTTTGCCGAAGACCAAAAAGATGAAGTCAACCTTGAAGAACTTTGTGAATCGATGGAAAAAATTGAAGAAAGATGCCAGGCTATTTCAACTACAGACTGCCGAATTTTATTAGAAAAATGTGAAAAATATTTCCAAGAGATAAGCAGCCGATACGAACAAGATATTTCCAAGACCCAACAAGAGAAGAAAACCCTTCAAAACCAAATTTATATTTTAAAGCAGAAGGTTTCAAAGTTAAATTATCAAATTCAAGAATCTAACGTAATGATTAGAGATGTTGGCTTTCAAATCGAAGATACAGGGCATTCCATTGAAGTAACTGGTTCAAATATTGAAGATTCTCGCAATAAACTAGCCAATGTTCTACGTTTAATTTATGAAGAAGACCAAAAATCTCTGTTAGAATCGTTAATTTTAGAGAATGAACTCTCTGATTTTTTTGAAAATTTAGCTGCTTTGGAAGCCCTAGGTATTGAAAGCTCTAAACTATTACAGAATATCAAAGAATTAAAATCGCAGCTCGAAATCCAAAAAGAGGATTTAGATGAAGAAAAAATAGACCTTGAAAGACTGTCTGTCATCCAACAACTTCAGAAGAAAGAAAGCGAACAAACTAAATCAGCAAAAGATTATCTTTTAGAGGAAACAAAAGGCGAGGAGGCTCTCTATCAAAAGTACCTCCAGGAAACTCAAGCAAAAGCTGCTGAAATTAGGAAAAGAATTTTTGAGTTAGTTGGTGTACCCGAAGCTCCAACTTTCGGCGAGGCCTTGGAAATTGCAAAATATGTTGAGTCTATCACTGGAGTAAGGCCGGCTCTTTTGTTAGCTGTTTTGACCCAAGAGTCAAATATTGGTAGAAATGTTGGCCAATGTTATTTAAGTAATTCTGAGACTGGAGCAGGTGTGATTATTAAAAGCGGAAAGGTTCTTTCTAGCGTAATGAAACCAACAAGAGATGTTGGCCCATTTTTAATTATTACTAAAGAATTAGGAAGAGATCCTTATGCAACTCCAGTATCGTGTCCAATGAGTTATGGCTGGGGAGGGGCAATGGGCCCTGCTCAATTTATTCCGAGCACTTGGATGATATATCGCGACCGACTCAAAGCAATTACTGGAAAGCCTGGTGATCCATGGGATATTAAAGATGCTTTCTTAGCTGCTGCCCTATATTTAGGAGATTATGGAGCTACCAACCAAACATATAATTCAGAATGGAAAGCAGCAATGATTTATTTTTCAGGCTCTACAAATACAAGATACAGGTTTTACGGAGATTCGGTAATGAGTTTGGCTACAAAATACCAGGCTGATATCGAAACTCTTGAAAAGGCTCAGTAGGTTTAAGTTTTATATCCATAGTAGTAACAAAAAATCGCCTTTTCGGCGATTTTTTCGGTGAAAAGATGATTCCTTTAATGATGATTCTTTATAGATTTGCTTTCAGGTTTTTAATTACTGAATCTAAATTACCTTCGAAAATTTCTTCTAAGTTTTTCCAGCTTTTTTTAATGCGGTGGTCAGTCAATCTATTTTGGGGAAAATTATAAGTTCTAATTTTTTCAGCACGTTTAGCTCCGCCAATTTGCGAGCGTCTTTTCCCATGAAGTTTCTCTTTTGCTGATGCTTCTTTTTGTTCTAAAAATTTTGCTTCCAAAATAGCCATGGCATTTGACTTGTTTTGCAATTGATTTCTTTCTGTTTGAGAAGTAACAACAATACCAGAGGGCAGATGGGTAATTCTTACTGCTGTCTCTCTTTTGTTAACATATTGTCCGCCAGGGCCTGAAGCTCTGTAAAAATCAATTTTCAAATCTGCAGGATTTATTTTAATCTGAGCTTTTTTGGGTTTTGGTAAAACAGCTACCGTAGCTGTTGAAGTATGAATTCTTCCAGATTTTTCAGTTTCTGGAATTCTTTGAACCCGGTGAACCCCTCCCTCGTATTGTATTTTTGAAAAAACATTACTATTTGACAGTTCAAATACTATTTCTTTATAGCCGCCCAATTCACTTAATCTTGAATCTAAAGCTTTTTGCTTCCATCCTTGGATCTGGGCATACCTTGAATACATTCTAAAAAGATCTCTGGCAAAAAGAGCAGCTTCCTCACCTCCGGTTCCCGCTCGAATTTCAATAATAGCAGAACCAATCTCGGGTCCTTCTCCTCCTTTTAGCAAATTATCTAATTCTTTTTTTAAATTTGCTTCCTGAAGATAAAGATTAGACAATTCACTCTCTGCCAAGCTTTGGAGGGCGGGATCTTCTTTAGCTTCCAAAATAGACTTATCTTCTTCGATTTTTTTCTTTAACTCTTCAAATTCTGTATTTTTGGTAATAATCTTTTCAAGATAATTTTTTTTCTTTGATAATTCTTCAAATTTCTCCCAATTTGAAAGCAACTCGGGATCGCCGAGTCTTTTAACGATTTCATCATATTCTTTTTTGATTTCTGTGAGCTCTGGCATTTATAATTAGTGTCGCTTTTTCTTTTTCGTTTCTGATTTCTTGGCTAATCTCTTCCTAAACTTCTCTACTTGTCCCATTTTGTCAATAATTTTTTCCTTACCAGTATAAAAAGGATGGCATTTAGAACAAATCTCAACTTCAATGTGTTCTTTGGTCGAACCAACTTCGAAAATATTACCGCAGGCACAAACCGCCCTCGCCTTATCATAATGTGGTGGATGTATGTTTTTCTTCATGATATTTTGATGATATTTTGGATGCCTGCCCCGTAGTGTCGCCGAAGGCGACTACTTCGGGGTATATCTTTCTTCATAATAAATAAAGTAGCCAATCTAAGATTTTGTTGGCTTTACAATTTTCTTTAAATCTATTTTGGCAAAGGCATTTCGCCAAGCTTATTTGCCAAATACCAAACGAGAAAACCAAAGAAGATTATACCAGTTATAATATCAAGTCTGCCCATAGTTTTTTTATTATTTTATAATTATAACAAAATTCATCAAAAAGGTCAACCTTAAAGCCCTAAGTCTTCGGAAATTTCCTGCATTGATTTTAAGCCTATTTTGAAAAATTCTTCTAAATCTAAATTAAGATAATCTTTGCATTTTCCAATAATTTCTCGATTAGCGCCTCTGGCAAAAGCTTTTTCTTTAAAGCGATTAATTAAAGACGGCACTTCAAGATCGGCTATTTTTTTTGAAGGCAAAACCAAAGCCGCAGCTACTACCAAACCAGTCAAAGGATCTGTTACGTAAAGAGCTTTTTCCATTAAGGTTTCAGGTAGAATACCGTGCATTTCATTGTGAACCTTAACTGCCTGACAAATATCCTTCTCTAATCCCAATTTACTAAGCATTTCAGCTCCGAGCAAAGAATGTTTGGAAGGATTATCTTTTGTTTTTTCATAATCAATATCATGTAAGAGTCCGCACAACCACCATTTTTCTTCATTATTTTCCCCGAAATGACGAGCCAAACCTATCATTACAGCTTCCACAGCCAAAGAATGCTTAATCAAGTTTTGGTTTTGAATATTTTCTTTTAATAAATTAAAAGCTTCCTGGCGAGTCATATTTTATTTTTTTTATTTAAGGTTGAAATCCGATAGATGCCTCAGGTTCTTTAGCTTGTTCAACTTTGCCAAATTTACCTTCGTATTTTCCCATATTTTCTTCTAAAACCTGAATCATTCTTTTAAAATGTGAAGGGCTCATTATTACTCTCGATGCTAAAATTCCTTGGGGAGGAAAAATATTGAAAAAATCAAGATAAAATTCCTCTTTGGTATGGGAAACCATCATTGAATTAGAGTAAACTCCCTTTAAATCATCATCTTTTGCCTTAATTTTGATTTGTTTTTGTTCCATAAAATAAAATTATTATTTGTGGATTATCTTTTACTTAAGGTATAAGTACCATCGCGGTTGTATTCAATAGTATATTGACCCTCAAAATCATCCTCAAACTGGGCAGAACGATGTAGCCTGGCATGCTCGAAGAATACTCGAGCTTCTTCGTATTGTAAGTCATAAAGAAGGTGTTTCATCCCATTGTAGGCGTCGTCTTCATAATTAGTTCGATATCCATGAATCGAGATCTGTTTCATAAATTAGTTAATAGGTTAGTTTATTTTCGACCTTTTTGAAGTGATTTTTTAAAATCTGTAATTATTCTGCGGTGGTCGAAGCCGATTTTTGCAGGAAGTTTACTTAATGGGAAAAAACGATATTCTGAACTCTCCCAGTCAAGTTTAATCTTTCCTTTTATTTTCTCCAGCAAATAAATTGCTGTAACTGTGTGATATCTGGGGTCTCTTTTGGGATCAGAATATATTCCAATTAGTTTTTTAATTTTGACTGTAATTCCTAACTCTTCTTTCATTTCTCGTTTCATTGCCGTTTCAACCCTTTCACCATATTCAACATGGCCCCCAGGCAATGACCAAAAACCAGAAAATGGATAAGGAATTCTTTTTACTAACAGAATTTTATTATTTTTCAAAATGATTCCATCTGCAGTCAAAACTGGGGCCTTTGGCTTTCTCATAAAAATCTTTTATTCGGTAAAATTATCATAGCAAGTAATTTCTTCTAAACTTTTTCTTGACTTGGGAACAGCCTGATCTGCTGGAAATCCAAGCGGCATCAGAGCTATTACTTTATATTTTTCAGGAATATTTAGGATTTTTTTAACCTCATCTTGGTAAAAAGCTCCAATCCAGCAAGTTCCCAGACCTTCAGCTACTGCAGCCAAAGCAATATGCTCCATGGCAATTCCCAAATCAACCTTGCAAGCCTGAACTTCTGAGGTCATAAAATAATCTGGATCCAAAGCAACGCCAACAATTACCACTGGAGCTTGAGCAATAAATTCTTGATTTTTGGCAGCCACGCTCAACTTTTTCCTCTTTTCTGGATCTCTAACAACAATAAATTTCCAATCTTGCTTGTTTTTGGCAGATGGTGCTAATCTGGCAGCCTCCAATATTCTCTTTAGGCTGTCTTCTGACACAGGATCTAATTTATAGCTTCTTACTGATCTCCTTTTGTTAATAGCTTCTGTAATATCCATTTTTGGTTTTAATTTTAATTAATCTCGTAAGTAATAGTTACGGTAACTGTAATTTTATTTTCACCTGTTTCTATTTGGGGTGCTTCAGCTGCTCCGCCCAAACCTATCTCTTCCAAACCATAATAACGCGGAATAGGAACAACGCTACTTTCTGTGAAATTAGTAATTCTGACCAAATTTACTTCCAATTGAGAAGCTAATTCTTTAGCCTTAGCTTTAGCCTTATCAATTGCTTGTTTTCTGGCTTCAGCTTTTAATTCATCTTCCTTATCAATGGTAAATTGTAAATTTCCAACTTGATTTGCGCCAGCTGCGGTTGCTCCTTCGATAATATTGCCAATTTTTCCCATGTCTCTAATTTTTACCTCTAAAGACTGGCGGACTTCATAACCAACTAACACTCTTCTGCCTTCTGGAGGATAGGGAGGAAGCCCGACTTGCTTTTGCCACTCATAGCGAGGATAGATATTAAACCCAGTAGTTTTTAAATCTTTCCCTTCCACCCCCTGATCTTTGACAAAATCAATAACCGCGTTCATTTTTTCTGTATTTTCTGCCATAGCTTCAGAAACAGTTTTTGCTTCATTAACAACAGAGAAAGTAGTCAGGGCCAAATCAGGCGTAGCATAAATTTCGCCAGTATCTGAAACTGAAATTGTATTTTTCGTTTCAATCTCTTGGCCAATATATCTTCCTTCTTTAATTTGGTTTTGAATGCCAACAGCAGTAGAAACAATCAAAACAGCTAAAAATATGTTCAAAAGGACAATAAAAGCAATCAATAAACTTCTTTTGGTTTCTGTTAAATTTTTGAATTCTTGATTATCCATATTTTATCTTAATTTTTAAATTATTTTTCTCGACCTTTCTTATTATATAATAAAATGCGATTTTTTAACTCTTGTTTCATTTTTTCTCATAAATTTTGCGCCACCAGAATTTTCCCTGCCAGAAACCAAATACAGCGCCAGCAATGAAAAGAATAACCGAACCAATATGGTGGATTAAATACCACTGGGGCCAGGAAAAACCCAAACTATATTTTTCAAAATCATTAGTTAGCAAATTAATATACCAGATTTCAACTATAGCATGAACCAAAAACTGAAGTAATATTCCAAAAAAAGTAAATGCCGCTATATAAATTTTCTTTTTACAGGCCATAATTTTTAATTCCTATCTTCAAAATATCATATTTAGGGCAAAGGTTCAAATTTAACTCTTTGTTAAAACAAAAAACCTCTTAGCAAGAGCCAGAGGCTTGGATGGAAAACATTGAAGCCTAATTGATCGACTTTAGTTTGTCTCGAGGCCCCCTTACTTCTGTGGCTAAGAGTCCAAGAACCACAAAGGCCACTGCAATGATGCCAAAAAATATTGCCAAAGGAACATTACCATTAAAGCCTGTGGAGATGGCAAGAGCGACAAAAACTATACCAATTAATACAGTCGCTATAGAGAAGAGCTTCAACATTGTTATTCCCTCCTTCCTGGGAATGAACTATGTTTCTATCTAACCTTATTACATCCTTAGTTTTTTGTCAATACTAAATTAAAACAAAAACCCCGTTTATGACGGAGTAGAAATGCAAAGAGCCTTGACTGAATGCCAAGACCCTTGTGAGCCGAAGCCCTTATATCCGTTTTATGAACGGCGACGTACTCTTCGTGCAGCACTGTACATGACATATACCGCATATGGAAGGACTACGAGCCCTAGAAGCGTACCTTTTTCGCCAAATTGCCACCACCCAAGCCCGTAGAAGGCGAAGAAGATGGCAACTATGATAAAGGCCCGTAGGTTCCCGATTTCTCGGTTCAGCTCCTCCAGATCCTTGAAGGTGCGTGACTCTCTGATTTTCACTTTTCTCCTCTCATTCTCCGAGATTACTCGGAATCCGCATTTCTGCGGAATCATTCCTGTCTGTTACCTATATTATACACCCATATTTTAATTTTGTCAATCTTTTGGATCCTGAATTCAATCCTGAAGTGCAACATTTGATGGATTAAGAATAATGTTAAACTGGTTAATCTCTTTTGAAAATACCTCTAAAGGAGTGAGGTAATTCAGTCTTTTCCTTGGTCTGGCGTTAAGGAGATGTTCAGCTTCTCGTATTTGTTCGTCCGGTATTGCAGTAAAATCTGTTTTCTTTGGGAAATAGTCTCTGATAAGTCCGTTGGTATTTTCGTTGCTTCCCCTTTCCCAGGAATGATAGGCATGGGCAAAGAAGCATTTAAGCCCTGTTCTTTCTTCAAGTTCTTCCCATTTCTGGTTTTCAGGACCGTTATCAAAGGTTGCGGTCTGCTTTGCACTGCCTGGCAGATTTCTAATTCTGCTTTCTATGGCTGAAACAGTGGATTCGTCGTCGTAGGCTTGTAAATATCGCCATCTGGTAGCTGCATCTATGGCAGTGAACTGAAAATACCTTTGCCCTTTAATCCTGCCTGGCACCCACTTTACATCAACCTCGACCAATTCACCTCTCTTTAGAGGAATTCTAACATATTTCCAATGGATCTTCCTGGTTCGGTAGCGACGAGTAAGTCCTTCTGTCTTGAGTATCTTGCCAATGGTGCGGTGGTGAATCTTAATGCCTTCATCTTCTAAATCCCACCGCAGTTTCAGGGCACATTTCTTCTTTTCTTTTCTCAGCTCAATTAATCTCTCCTTAATCCGGATAGGTGTCTCTCGGGGATGAGTCTTGGGACGAGTGGACCTATTCTTAAGACCTGCCAGACCATGCTTTCTAAAGGCAGCTAACCAGTACTTCAGAGCTCTTTTGGAAAAAGGACAGATCTTAGCCATATCCTTGATAGCTATCTCGCCTTCAAGGATGGGCTTTATCCAGCGATATTTCTCTTCTTGGGTTGAATTGGGCATAGTTTTCATACGCCCTCAGATTAGCAGAAAAGTGCAAAAAGTATGTGCACATTACCGCAAAGGATTGACTTATTAAAAAGAAGGAGTATAATGATAATAGGCTTGTAAGTCGAAATATCTTAAAGTAAGTCTTTGATAATTTTAAAAAATTAACGAGGGCCAAAATAAGTAGGGCGACTTAAGAGTTAAAAAGGTCGCTTTTTTCTTTTAACATAATTTTATTAAATTCATGGCCTTCAAAAAATCTGAACCCGATAGAGACTTCCCTCGAAAGATGTATCAGGGGGATTGGAAATGCTCTGAATGTGGAGCTGCAATAACTGAGCTTCCATTCGAACCATCCGGAGACAGACCTCTCTATTGTAGAGAGTGTCACTCCAAACGAAGAAATCAAAGATTTGGAAGTTAATCTAGAACAAAAACCCCGCAAGAACCTTGCGGGGTTTTTTGTTAGTTCAATCCTTCTATCTTATTTCAAATCTTCTGGGAGAGAGTAAAGCGAAGGTTTCTTTACAATAATCTTGTAGATATTTTCCAGGAAATCTCCTCCTGCATAACCAATAACAAGGGCTAAAGCTGGAGTGAGTTCAAGAATGCCCAAGAAATTAATTCCCAGTTCCCGAATAGCTGCTGCTGTCAACAATCCCACAATTCCTGAAATGAAC